>Ga0302320_10006700_pt1 | contig 25488 bp, 15 predicted proteins | sample Bog_T0_3_FD_202130 | JGI IMG/M metagenome (GOLD analysis project Ga0302320, IMG submission 202130) | Peat permafrost microbial communities from Stordalen Mire near Abisko, Sweden - Bog_T0_3 | ecosystem: Environmental > Terrestrial > Soil > Wetlands > Peat | place: Sweden: Abisko, Stordalen Mire... | reverse complement strand
AGCGCGATCTGCCGGTGACTGATATCGACCAGCGAGGCCGGCATCGTACCGAGTGCCGCGGTGATCGCCGCAGCCGCCGGCGCCATACCGGGCGGCAGCGGGGGCTGCACGGCGCTGTCGAGCAACAGGTACTCGTCCGGGCCCATCCACAGCGTGGCGCGCCCGTCGCCGACGACTGCCCGGCAGGCCTGTTCGGCAAAAGCCACGCCAAAGGCTGTCGCGGCCACAGCGCGCGCCGCAGCGCCTCCCTGCAGGATCAGGCGAGTCGCCGGCGGCAGGCGCCGGAGCCAGGGGGCCTCGCTGATGGTAGCCAGGGTGCGCAGCGCCATCTCAGCCATTGATGCGCCCTCCCTGTGGGTCGTAGAACACCGGCGAGACGACTTCGACCTCGATGTCGCGCCCCGGCATGGGGATGTACAGCTTCTGACCCATCCGCGCACGGCCCCCGGCGACGACCGCAAGCGCGATCGAGCTCTTCAGTACTGCGCTGTAGTACGACGAGGTGACGTGGCCCAGCAGCGGCATCGGCGGCGTCAGCCCGGGCCGTGCGGCCACCTGCGCGCCTTCCTCGATGACGACGGTCGGATCGACGGTCTTCAGTCCGACCAGCTGCTTGCGATCCGCCCGCTGCATGGAGTTGCGGCTCAGTGAGCGCTTGCCGACGAAGTCGGGCTTGGTCTTGCCGATCGCCCAGGACAGGCCGGCATCGTCCGGCGTCAGCGTGCCGTCCGTGTCCTGCCCGACGATGATGTAGCCCTTCTCCGCGCGCAGCACATGCATGGCCTCGGTGCCGTAGACGGTGAGTCCGAAGTCCTTTCCCGCAGCATGGATCGCCTCCCAGATGGCGAGCCCGAAGTCGGAGGGGACGTTGACCTCGAAGCCGAGTTCGCCGCTGAAGCTGACCCGGAACAGGCGCGTCGGCACGCCGCAGATCAGGCCTTCCGCGACACTCATGTGCGGCATCACGGCCGCCGACAGGTCGATGCCGCTGACCAGCTTCTCGAGCAGCCGGCGCGAGTCGGGGCCCTGGACAGCCATGACCGCCCACTGTTCGGTCGTCGACGTGAGCCAGACGTCGAGCTCGGGCCATTCGGTCTGGCGGTAATCTTCCATCATCGCGAACACCCGCGGCGCTCCTCCGGTCGTCGTCGTGACATGGAAGCGGTCCGGGGCCATGCGTGCAATGACGCCGTCGTCATAGACGAAACCGTCGTCGCGGCACAGGATGCCGTAGCGCGAACGGCCGACGCCGAGGTTCGACCAGTTGTTGATGTACAGCCGGTTCAGGAACTCGGCGGCGCCCGGACCCACGATCTCGATCTTGCCCAGCGTGGAGGCATCGAAGAGGCCGACGCCGCTGCGCACCGCAACGCATTCGCGGTTCACCGCCGCATGCATGTCCTCGCTGCCCTGCGGAAAATAGCGGGCGCGCTTCCACAGGCCGACGTCCTCGAACACCGCGCCGTGGGCCTCGGCCCAGGCGTGGGTCGGGGTCTCGCGGACCGGATCGAACAGGTCGCCGCGCGAGGCGCCGGCGAAGCTGCCGAAGGTCGTCGGCGTGTAGGGCATCCGGAACGTCGTCAGGCCCACCTGTGCCAGCGGCAGCCCGAGCGTGTGCGCGACGATCGACATCGCATTCAGGTTCGAGGTCTTGCCCTGGTCGGTGGCCATGCCGGTCGTCGTATAGCGCTTGACGTGCTCGATCGAACGGAAGCCCTCGCGGGTCGCGAGCGCGAGATCCCGTACGGTGACGTCGTGCTGCCAGTCGACGAACGCCTTCTGCCGGCCGGGCGCATCGGCACCGGGCAGGGCGCCGAGGTAGGGATCGTAGGCCACCGTGCGCGCAGCAACACTAGCCGAGCGCACATTGCCGGCGGTCGTGCCGCCCGCGGCAAAGCCGTCGGCCAGCGCCGCCGCGAGGTCGAACACGCCGCGGCAGGCACCGACCGACGTTTCGCGCTCGGCCGAAACGCCCGGGATGAATGCCTGCACGGAATCGCTCCACGCCAGCTTGCCGCGCGACTGCGAGAACAGGTGCACGCTCGGCGTGAACCCGCCGGACATCAGCAGCGCATCGCAGGCGATGCGGCGGCCACCGATCGTGACCGACCGGATGCGTGCGCTGCCGGTGGTGCCGTCCACGCTCGCCCCGCACAGCACCTCGATGCCGGCAGCATGCGCCGCGTGCGGCAGCGCGCCCGCTGGGGCCGCGCGCAGGTCGGCGATTGCCGCGATTTCCACGCCGGCGGCGTGCAGCGCGAGCGCCGCGGCGTAAGCGCTGTCGTTTGAGGTCACGACCACAGCGCGCCGGCCGACCTTCACGCCGTAGCGGCTCAGATAGGTCTGCGCAGCGCCCGCCAGCAGGATGCCCGGCAGGTCGTTGCCCGGGAATACCAGCGGCCGCTCGATCGCGCCCGTTGCGAGGATCACACGGCCCGCCCGCACCTGCCACAGGCGCTCGCGGGCGCTGCCGGCAGGCGGGGAGGGCAGATGATCGGTGAGACGCTCGTTGAGACCCACGAGGTTGTGCGGAAAATACCCGAACGCGGTCGTGCGCGGCAGCAGCCGTACCCGCGGATTGCGCGACAGCTCCGCCAGCGCCGCAGCGACCCAGTCGCCCGCGCTGCGGCCATCGATCTGCGCCTCCGTCTGGCCCAGCAGGCTGCCGCCGAACGCCGGCTGTTCGTCACAGAGGATCACGCGCGCGCCCGTGTCGCTGGCCGCCAGCGCGGCGGCGAGCCCGGCGGGACCGGCGCCGACGACGAGCACGTCGCAGTGTGCATAGGTCTGCGCGTAGCGATCAGGGTCGGGCAGCGTCGGCGCGACGCCGAGGCCCGCGGCCCGACGGATGATGGGCTCATACAGCGCCTTCCAGGCGGCAGCCGGCCACATGAAGGTCTTGTAGTAGAACCCGGCGGGGAAGAACCGCGACAACAGGTCGTTGATGCGGCCGTAGTCCAGGCTCAGGCTCGGCCAGCGGTTCTGGCTGGTCGCGACCAGTCCCTCGTACAGCTCGACCTGCGTGACGCGCAGGTTCGGCGTCGTGCGCGCACCGTCACGACTGACGGTCACCAGGCCATTGGGTTCCTCGGGACCCGCCCCGAGGATGCCGCGCGGGCGGTGGTACTTGAACGAACGGCCGACCAGGTGCACGCCGTTGGCGAGCAGCGCCGAGGCGAGCGTATCGCCCTGCACGCCACGGTAGATGCGTCCGTCGAATGAGAAGCTCAGGCTCCGGGCGCGGTCGACGAGACCGCCGGACGGGGTGCGCCACGCGCTCATGCGCCGCTCCCGCCGGCCGCCGGAGGCTGCGTGCCGATGGGATAGAACGCTGTGAACGTGTCGGTCGTCGTGTCACGCAGCGCATTGAAGAACCGGCCGCAGCCGCGCGCATGCCGCCAGCGCTCGGCGTGGATACCCTTGGTATTCGTGCGCATGTACAGGTACTGGCCCCACGCGGTGTCGTCCAGTGTCGCCGGGTCCCGCGGGCGCACCAGGTGCGCCTGGCCGGCGTAGGCAAACTCGATTTCCGGGCGCTTGCCGCAGTACGGACAGTCGAGGATCAGCATGGCGTCAGTGGGCCACGGCGGCCGCCGCGGCCTCGTCGATCAGGAAGCCGTCGCGGAAGCGCTCGATCGTGAAGGGCGCGTTGATCGGATGCGGCTCGTCATGCGCGATCGTATGCGCGAACACGTTCGCCGAACCCGGCGTTGCCTTGAAGCCGCCGGTTCCCCAGCCGCAGTTCACGTACAGCCCCCTGACCGGGGTCTTCGCGATGATCGGCGAGCGATCCGGCGTCACATCGACGATGCCTCCCCAGTTGCGCATCATGCGCATGCGCCGGAACATCGGGAACAGCTCGCAGATCGCGTCCAGCGTGTGCATGTTGATGTGCAGTGCGCCGCGCTGCGTGTACGAGGTATAGGCATCCGTCCCCGCGCCGATGACGAGTTCGCCCTTGTCGGACTGGCTGATGTAGGCGTGGATCGTGTTCGACATCACGACACAGGGGAACGCGGGCTTGACCGGTTCGGAGACCAGCGCCTGCAGCGGATAGCTCTCCAGGGGCAGCTTCACGCCGGCCATCTGCATGACGACGCTGGTGTTGCCGGCCGCGACGACACCGACCTTTTTCGTGGCGATCGCGCCGCGCGTCGTGTCGATCCCCGCGATCGCGCCAGCCGCATCGCGGCGGATCGCGGTGACCTCGCAGTTTTCGATGATGTCGACACCCAGGTCGCTGGCCGCGCGAGCGTAGCCCCAGGCAACTGCATCATGCCGCGCGGTGCCGCCGCGCCGCTGCAGCGCGGCGCCGAGGACCGGATAGCGGATATTGCGGCTGATGTTCAGCGGCGGGCAGAACTCCTGCGCCTGTTCCGGCTCCAGCCATTCGTTGTCGACGCCGTTGCAGCGGTTGGCGTGGATGTGGCGTTTCGCCACCTGGATGTCATGGACCGTGTGCGCCAGCATCATGACGCCGCGCGGCGAGAACATCACGTTGTAGTTCAGGACCTGCGACAGGCTCTCCCACAGCTTGACCGAGTGGTCGTACAGCGCCGAGCTCTCGTTGAACAGGTAGTTCGAGCGGATGATCGTCGTGTTGCGCCCGGTGTTGCCGCCGCCGATCCAGCCCTTCTCGACGACCGCGATGTTGGTCAGGCCGTGTTCGCTCGCAAGGTAATACGCGGTGCCGAGGCCGTGGCCGCCGCCGCCGATGATGATCGCATCGTAGGAGGCCTTCGGTTCCGCCTTGCGCCACTGGGGCTGCCAGCCGAGTTGCCTGCTCAGGCCCCCGCGCAGCAGCGAAAACACCGAGAAACGCTGTTTCAAGCCCGCAGGTCCTTGTTCTCGGGATCATAAGGGGAGTCGACCAGCACCGTTGCCTGCTTGCGCTCACCGAGGATCTCGATCGCGATCTGCGTGCCCACGGCCGCGAACTGCGGCTTCACGTAGCCGATCGCGAGGCTCTTGCCGAGGTTGTGGCCGTAGTAACCGCTCGTCGCACGGCCGATCAGGTTGCCCGCCGTGTCGTACAGCGGCTCGTTGCCGAGCGGATCGGCATCCGTGACGCCGTGGACCTCGAGGGTGATGAACCGGTGCGGGACACCCGCGGCGAGCTGCTTCTCGAGTGCCTCCTTGCCGATGAAGGGTCCCTTGTTGAGGCGTACGAAGCGGTCGAGGCCCGCCTCAAATGGCGTGTAGTCCGGCGAGAGGTCCGTACCCCACATGCGGTAGGACTTTTCCATGCGCAGCGATTCCATCGCCCGCATGCCCGCCATGCGGATGCCGAATTCCGCACCCGCCGCGAAGATCGCGTCGAACAGATGGTGCGCGTATTCGATCGGGAAATGCAGCTCCCAGCCCAGCGCCCCGACGAAGTTCACCCGCATAAGATAGACGTCGGTCGCGAGTCCCACCTCCGCAACCTGACCGGTCAGCCAGGGGAATGCCGCGTTGTCCAGCGGGGTGTCGGTCAGCTTCGCCAGCACCTCGCGCGAACGGGGACCGGCGACGACGAAGCAGCCGCGCGCCGTCGTGATGTTGCGGATCGTGACACTGCCCGCGGGCGCCAGGTGCAGCTTCTTCTGCAGGTAGTCGCTGTCGTAGCGCTCGGCCGCGCCGGCGCTGACCACGTAGAAATGCTCGTCGGCCATTTTCGTGATCGTGAACTCGGTGCGGATGCCGCCCTTGCTGGTCAGGGCGTGGCACAGCGCGATGCGGCCGATCTTCGTCGGCACCTTGTTCGCCACCAGGTTGTCGAGCCAGGCTTCGGCGCCGGGACCGGTGACCTCGTGTTTCGTGAACGGCGTAAGGTCGATGACCCCGACACTGCGGCGCAGCGACGTGGACTCGTTGCCGACGTGCGGGAAGTAGTTCGAGCGGCGGAAGCTCCACTGGTCTTTCGGCTCGACTCCCGGCGGCGCGAACCAGTTCGCACGCTCCCAGCCGTAGCGCTGGCCGAACACCGCACCCAGGCGTGCGAGCTTGTCATAGATCGGGCTGGTCTTCGCCGGACGCGCGTCGGGACGCTCCTCGTCCGGATAGTGGATCACGAACACATTGCGGTAGGTTTCCTCGTTCTTGGCCACGACGTAGCGCTTGCTGGTATAGGGCCCGTAGCGACGTGGGTCAGTGGCGGCCATGTCGATGCCAGGTTCACCCTCGACGATCCACTCGGCCAGCTGCCAGCCCGAGCCACCCGCGGCGGTGATGCCGAAGCTGTGCCCCTCGTTGAGCCACAGGTTCGGTGCCCCCCAGGCCGGCCCGATCAGCGGGCTGCCATCCGGCGTGTAGGCGATGGGGCCGTTGACGATGTCCTTGATCCCGCAGTTCGCGAGCGCCGGCACGCGCCGCTGCGCAGCTTCGATGTGCGGCAACAGGCGATCCAGGTCGCCTTCAAACAGGCTCTTGCCGAACCAGTCGGGCACGCCGTCGGCAAACCGCGCCGGTGCGCCGGCTTCGTAGGGACCGAGGATCCAGCCCATGCGCTCCTCGCGCAGGTAATAGGACTTGTCGCTTTCGCGCAGCACCGCCAGTTCCTTGCCGCCCGCCTCGCGATAGGCTTTCAGCTCCGGCGACTCGTCATAGACGATGTACTGGTGCTCGACCGGGATCGAGGGCACGTTGATGCCGAACAGGCGCCCGGTCTGGCGGGCGTAATTGCCCGTCGCGCACACGACGTGTTCGGCCGTGATGTCGCCCTTCGTCGTCGTCAGGTGCCATTCGCCGGACGCGGTGCGGCGCACCGCAGTGACCTCGGTCTGCTCATGGATCTCGGCGCCGCCGCTGCGCGCGCCCTTGCGCAGCGCCATCGTCAGGTCCGCAGGTGCGATGTGCCCATCATGCGGGTGGTACAGCGCGCCGACGATCTTCGGCGTATCGACGCCGTCGCCGAGATCGGCGAGCGGCCAGAGCTCCTTGACGCGGGCAGGGCTGATGACTTCGAACGGCACGCCGATCGTGTTCGCGGTACCGCAGTATTTCTGGTACTCGTCCATGCGGTCGCGGCAGGTCGCGAGGCGCAGGTTCCCGGTGACATGAAAACTGACGTCCTGGCCGGTCTCCGCGGGCAGGCGCTTGTACAGGTCGACCGAATATTTATGGAGCTGGCCGACCGTGTAGCTCATGTTGAACAGCGGCAGCAGGCCGGCGGCGTGCCACGTGGACCCCGCGGTCAGTTCGGAGCGCTCCAGCAACACGACGTCCGACCAGCCCTTCTTCACCAGGTGGTACAGCGTGCTGACGCCCACGACACCTCCGCCGATGACTACGACGCGGGCATGAGATTTCATAGGCTGTCGACCTCCCTCGTGATTTTGACGCGCAGTGTAACCAGCGGGGGCGATCATGCTATCCTAAAAACGACAATACCGTATGTAAATGAGACTTGAGCACCACCCATGGAAACACCCGCCACGCTGCGCAAGTGCCGCTATGGTTTCCTGACGCTGCCGAATTACTCGCTGATTGCCGTGACCAATGCGCTGGAGCCGCTGCGCATGGCGAACCGGCTGGTCGGGCGCGAAGCCTACGAGTGGACGATCGTGACGGCCGACGGACGGCCGGCGACGGCCAGCGGCGGCCTGTCGCTGTCGCCGACGCTCCCGCTCGAGCGCCTAGGTGCCGTGGATATCCTCTTTGTCTGCGGCGGCATCAACGTCCGCGATGCAGTGTCGCCGGCGCTGCTGACCCAGCTGCGGCGCTTGGCGGACCGGCGCGTGCCGTTGGGCGCGCTGTGCACCGGCGGCTACGCGCTCGCGCGCGCCGGGCTCCTCGATCAGTTCCGCGCGACGATCCACTGGGAGAACCTGTCGGCGCTGCGCGAGGAGTTCCCGCGCGTACAGATCAGCGACCAGCTGTTCACGATCGACCGCGACCGCTTCACCTGTTCCGGGGGCACAGCGCCGCTGGACCTGATGCTGCACCTGATCAACGGACGGCTGGGGCCGAAGATCTCGCAGCTGGTCTCGGAGCAGTTCATCGTCGACCGGGTGCGCAAGGACACCGACCGGCAGTACATCCCGCTGCGTGCGCAGATCGGGCTGTCGAACCGCGGCCTGATCCGCGTCGCGCAGCTGATGGAGGAGAACATCGAGAAGCCGCTGTCGCTGGACAAGATCGCACGCGCCACGGGGCTGTCGCGGCGGCAGATCGAGCGGCTGTTCAAGCGCGACCTCAACGTCGTGCCGAAGCGCTTTTACCTGGAGATGCGCCTGCGGCGCGCGCGGGAGCTGCTGCTGCAGACCGCGATGCCGATCATGGACGTGACGACTGCCTGCGGCTTCCAGTCGCCGCCGCACTTCTCGAAGTGTTACCGCAATCAGTTCGGCCACCCGCCGAGCGCCGAGCGCAAGATCGCGCCGGCCGCAGCAAGCTAGCAGTCACACCCCGCCGACTATTCGGACTCGGACCCGGATACCTTGCCGAAGCGGTAATTGAGGCGCACACCGATCACGCGGGGCTCGACCACCGTCTGGCGCACGTCGAAATTGCCGGTGTTGCTGAACGTGATCGCGTTCTTGTTGGTGAGGTTGGTGACATACAGCTCCACACCCCAGCTGGAATTGGCCGGATTGATGCCGGCGCGCAGGTCCATGATCGTGTAGCCCGGCTGCAGGATGCGCGGGAAACCGTCCGAATTCGTGGCACTCAGGTCATTCCACATATCCCCCTTGTGCGCCAGGTCGAATTGCACGTAATCCTTGAAGGCGTCGTTGAGCGGCGCCTCGTAGCGGGCAACGGCGGAATAGTTGAAATACGGCACATAGGGCAGGCGCTCGCCCGGCGCCACGGTGAAGCTGGGGTTGTAGAAACTGTTGGTCAGCAGCCGCGAATCGTTGTAACTGCCGTTGAGTTCCAGCGTCAGGAAATCCGTCGCTTTCAGCTTCAGTGTCGACTCGCTGCCGTAGACACGCGCATTGCCGATGTTGGCATTGAAACCGGAGGTCAGGCAGATGTCCGGGTCGTACAACGCCGTCTGGAAGTTCTTCCACGGCATGTAGTAGACGGCGCCATTCCACATCATGCGCCCACCGAACGGCGTGGTCTTCCAGCCGAACTCATAATTGGTGACCGTGTCCGGCGAGAAGGTGTTCGGCACCCCGTTCTTGGTGCAGCTCGGTGTCAGGCCGCCGTTGACGCCACCGTCGCGGAAGCCCTGCGAGATCGTCGCGTACAGCAGCACATGCTCCGCCGCCTTGAAATTGATGTCGACCTTGCTGTCCCACTTGTTGGAACTGCCGCCGTAATTGCTCGGCGATTGCGGCACGTACCAGTTTCCCCCATAGGAGAAATTGTTGAACACCGAACGGAAGTGCGTCGTGCCGAGCTCCAGGCTCCACCGGTCCGAGAGATCGAAGGTGACGTTGCCGAATTCGGTCACCTGGCGATAATCGGAGCGCGCGACATAGCTGTACCAGTCATCCGGCGTGGGCGGATTCGTGACCTGGTTGTAATACGTGTTGTAGTACTGCCAACCCTGGCTCGCCGTCTGCAGGCCGGGCATATGGTAGGTCTCGCCGTACAGGTCGCGGGTCTTCTCCCAGTACAGGCCCGCCAGCCAATGCACGCTGCCGCCAGCCTTGGACTGCAGGCGCAATTCATTGGACAGGCGATCGGTATTGGAGCTGTAGTCGTAATAGAGCGTCGGGACCTTGCAGCCGCTGAACGGCTGGCTGGTGCCCGTCAGGAGCTGCGAGTAGTACGGATCGGTCCTGCAGGTGAAGGCCTGGCGGCTGCCGGCGGAGAGCGTCGCGGTGTTCGCGTACTGCATGTACTCGGAGTACTCATTGACCGAGTGGTTGTCCTGCGCCCAGTAGGTACTCGCATAGACGAGGTCGCCGATACCGACGTCGCCGTCGAGGTGGAAATCGAGCGTCTTGGCGTAGTTGGCACGCCACTCCGGGCCGAATCGCGACACCTTGTCCTCGCCCCAGACCGGCAGTGTCTGCTGGGCCGAGTTCGTGTATGCGTAAGTCGCCTGATCCCAGGCGCCCTTGGCGCGCTGCGACTGGTAGCTGCCCGTCAGCGTCGCCGACCATTTGTCGGAGAAAATCTGCCTGAGCGCGACGCGTGCGCCGTTGACGTTCTCGGTGTTGTAGTCGCTGCCTGCCCAGGCTGCGTTGTTCGAGGTCGTGCCGTTCAGCCAGTTGCGCGACGTCGGCAGATTGTCGATGAAACCGCCGTGATACGAGTTGTAGACCGAGATGCGCAGTGCGGTCTTGCCGTCAACCAGCGGAATGTTGATGAACCCCTCGTAATCGGTGTTGTTGCCGCCGTTGGCGATCTTGCCATCGTTGAAATCCACGCCGGCACTGAACGCATTCGGATCGGGCTTGTTCGTGATGAAGCGGATCGCGCCGAACATCGCGCCTGCGCCGAAGGTCGTGCCCTGCGGTCCGTTCAGCACCTCGATCTGGGAAATGTCGTACCAGTGGATGTCAGGCGTCGTCCCGTAATAGTTCATCGACATGTCGTCAACCAGGAACCCGGTCGCGGCGGAGTTCGCGTAATTCGGATTGCTGCCGTCGGAACCGCCGCGCAACGTGAATATCTGGCTGCCGGGGCCCGTGGAGACGAAATTCATGGACGGCGTGAGCGTCGCGTAATCCTCGAACTGCGTGATCGCGAGATTCTGCAGATCCTTCTTCGAGTACACGTCGACGCTGATCGGAATGTCCTGCAGGTTCTCCTCGCGCTTGCGCGAGGTGACGATGATCTCGTCGAGCTGGTCGGTCGGCGCCGTGGCCGCTGCGCCCCAGGCGTGAGGGCCGTGCATGAAGGCGGACCCGTAGAGGATGGCGGCGACGGCAACACTCACCGCAGATGCGCTGCGCGGCGTTGGAACAGACCTCAGGCTTCCGGCCATGGCAATCCCCCGATGGCGGTACATTCAATGCCCGCCTATATGCTCGTATAACACCCCGTACCGATATTCCCTTGCCGCGCCTTGCCTGTCAATGGCGCTCGCGCACATCAGGACGAGGGCCTAGAATTCCGCGCGGGGAGTTTGCAAGGAGCTGCATGCAGATGGGACTGACTGGACGACTGGCCGCAGGCATTGCCGCGGCGTGGCTCGTGACGGCCGCACAGGCGATGGACGCGGACCGGGCCGATACCGTGGTCCTGCACGCCAGGATCTATACGGCCGATGCAGAGCGCCACATGGCCACGGCACTCGCAGTTCGGGGCGGACGGTTCGTCTTCGTCGGCGATGACGACGGCGCCCGGGCACTCGTCGGCGCCACTACCCGGGTGATCGATGCCCGCGGCCGGCTGGTGCTGCCCGGCCTGATCGATTCGCACATCCATCCGACCAGCATCGTCGCCTGGGATAACTGCGACGCGGACAACCGGCCCATGAGCCTCTCCCAGCTCGCCGCGTTCGTGCGCGGCTGCGTGCGCCGCTATCACACGCCCCCGGGACAGTGGGTCACGCTGCGGCAATGGAACTATGCCAACGGCAACCAGCCCTCGGCACGTTACCCGACGATGCGCGCGGCGCTGGATGCCGGCTCGCTGCGCCACCCGGTGCACGCACTCGGAACGGACGGGCACCATGGAGGCTTCAACAGCGTCGCCCTGGCGCTTGCCCGCAACTCCGCGGGCGAGGTCGTGGGGCTGTCGCGTGCGACCCTGCAGGGCGACTTCGCCGGCGAGCGCGAGCGTGTCGGCATCGATGCGCGGGGCGAGCCGGACGGGATGGTCAACGAGACGCTGCAGCTCAACATCGACGGGCCCGACGACTACGCGGGCGACCGCGAGGACTATGCGAATCTGCTGCGCGATCCGCAGCGCATGACGCAGCGCCTCGGGCAGTCCGGGATCACGGCGATGCTGGACGCAGCGATGCCGCAGAGCCAGCTGCCGCTGTACGAGAAGCTGCTCGCGGCAGGACAGCTGACAGTACGCACCTGCATCGCGCAGTTCCTGGACCCGGAGTCCTTTCGCGATCCATCCGGGCACATCGACTACGCAGGGATGATCGGCATTGCCAGCGCCACGCGTGCTCACTTCGACGGCAATCCGCTGATCCGCGCCGACGTGGCCAAGTACTTCGTCGATGGCGGCCTCGACGGCGATCCGAAGGCTTCCCCCCCGACGCTGCCCAACGGGGCCGTGCTGCGTCCATACCTGCAGCCGATATTCGGCCACAGCGCAGCCGGGCGGCTCGAGGTCACCGGCTACGTCGATACGGCCTCCGCCGACTGCCAGGCCGTGCGCGCGAACCCGACCGCCTATGCGGGCGAGGCCGCGGAAAGCTTCCGGCGCAGTCACGGCTACCTGCCGCAGCAGTGCCGGATTTCCAGCGGCGCGCTGTACGAGACCCGCGAAGAGGTGCTGGAATTCGTGCGCCAGTTCCACGCCGCCGGCTTCGCGATGCACATGCACGTGATCGGGGACCGCGCGGCGCGCGTGGCAATCGATGCGATCGAGGCGGCCCGCGCCGAGAGCGGCCTGGGGCTCGATCGCGACGGCCTTGCGCACCTTGAACTGGCCGCTCCCGAGGATGTCGCACGCATCGGCCGCGACAAGCTCACGGTGGCGTTTACCTATGCATGGTCGACCGTCAACGCGGAGTACGACCTGTCGACCGTGCCGTTCATCGATCCTGTAATCGGCGGTAGCGACGCCGCCGTGCACCCGGCGGATGGTTACTACGAACGCAACGCCTACGCGGTGCGCTCGGTGCAGGAAGCCGGGGGGCGCCTGGTCGGCGGCTCGGATGCCGACGTCGAGACCCGCGATCCGCGCCCCTTCGTCAATATCGCGCGCGCCGTCACGCGCCGCATCCCGGGGGCTCCGGTGCTGAACGGCGCGCAGACGATACCGCTGCGCGACGCGATCGACTCCTACACGATCAGCGGCGCGCGCTTTCTTGGCTGGGGTGAGGAAACCGGCTCGATCGAGGCAGGCAAGTCGGCGGAATTCGTCATCGTCGATCGCGATATCCTGAAGCTGGCCGACGCCGGTCACGCCGAGGACATCGAGAAGACGCGTGTGCTGTCCACCTGGTTCCGTGGCAGCGAGGTCTACGTGGCCCGGCCATGAACGATGCTGCGGACCCCGCGAGGCTACTGCGCGAGCACAGCCGCCTGACGTCGCTGCCCTACGGCTGTTACGGTACGGCGGCGCAGTACCGGCTGGACCTCGAGCACCTCTGGTACCGGGAATGGCTGTTTGCAGGACACGACTGCGAGCTCTCCTCGCCGGGTGATACCCTGACCCTGCAGGTCGGCGACTATCCGCTGCTGATCGTGCGCGACCGCAACGGCTTACTGCGCGCATTCCACAACGTCTGCCGCCATCGCGGCTCGCGACTCTGTGCGGAGGTGCATGGCCACGCGCCGCGCCTGACCTGTCCCTACCATGGCTGGACCTACCGGCTCGACGGCACGCTCGCGGCCGCGCCGCACATGGGGGAGGGATTCGATCCCGGCGGTTATTCGCTGCGGTCCGTGCACTGCGAGAGCCTCGCCGGGTTCATCTTCATCTGCGTCGCGACGGAACCGCCGGATTTCGCGCCGCTGCGTCGCCAGGCGGAGGCGTATCTCGCGCCGCACGCCTTGCGCGACGCGAAGGTCGCCTGTGAGTCGACAATCATCGAGAACGCCGACTGGAAGCTGGTCCTCGAGAACAACCGCGAGTGTTACCACTGTGGCGCCAACCACCCCGAGTTGCTGCGCAGTTTCCCGAACCAGCCGACGCTGACCGGTAAGCCCGGCGGGACCCACGGGACACGGGTCGAGCGGTTCTGGGACGACTGCGAGGCGCGCGGACTCCCGGGGCGCTACCTGCTGTCCGGTAACCTGCAGACCCGCGTGATGCGCCTGCCGCTCAATTCCGGCGCATGCAGCCTGACGCTCACGGGACGGGCTGCGGTCGCCCGGCCGCTCGCGCAGCAGCTTACGGGCGCCGACCTCGGCTCACTGCTGTTCTACCACTTTCCGTCAACCTGGAATCACGTGCTGGCCGATCATGCCGTGACGTTTCGGGTTCTGCCGCTGAGTCCCACGACGACCCAGCTGACGACGAAGTGGCTGGTGCACAGGGACGCTGTCGAGGGCGTCGACTACGATCCGGCCACACTGACCGAAGTGTGGCGCGCGACCAATGCCGAGGATCAGCGTGTCTGCGAGGAAAACCAGCGCGGTACGCTGTCGCCCGCCTATGTTCCGGGGCCGCTGTCCTCGGTCGAGGAGCAGGGCGTCAGGCAGTTTCTGGACTGGTACTGCACGACGCTTGCGCAGCGTCTGTGAACACCGGGCGCTCGGCATCGATGCCGAGCCAGCAGACGGCACTGGCAATCGCGAAACCGAGGCCCAGCAGGAAGGCGGTATTCCACAGGTGCTCCTGGGACAGCCAGGCGACGATCGGGATCCCGATGATCCCGCCGAGGTTGCCGCCGGTGTTCATGAAGCCGCTGACGACCATCGCATCCCTGCCGCCGACCGCCATCGCACAGCCCCAGAAAGAGCCCTCGGTCAGTTCCACGGTTCCATAACAGACAGCCAGCGCGGCGACCGCAATATAGGCGCTGTTCAGGTGCGTCACCCACAGCAGCAGGATGCCCGCCACCGGCATCGCGACCAGCGGCACTATGCGGTAGCCCCACCGATAACCCAGCCGCCGGCAGCAGTATCCTGCCACGATGCCGCCGGCGGCCGCACCGACGGCGGCACCGAGCGGCGGTCCCGCGGCAAGCCAGCCGCTCTCCTGCACCGACAGATGACGTTCCTGGACCAGGTACAGGAACACCCAGTTGGCAATCAGATAGAACACGTAGTTCATGCAGGTGTACGACAGGAACAGCAATACCGCATTGCGGTTCCTGAACACCTGCCGGATGCGGGCCGCAGTCAGTTTCTCGGGCGCGACGCCGTCGCTGTGCGAGCCGATTTCGGCCAGCTCAGCCGGACCGACGCCGCGATGCTGACGGGGACTGTTGCGTGCATACCAGGCCCAGCCCGCGATCAGCGCCAGCGCCGGCAGCGTGGTCCAGACAATGGCCGACTGCCAGCCTATCTGCAGCATCAGCGGCGCAATGAGGACCGGCGTGATCGCGGCGCCCAGCTGCATGCCGGCTGTCTGGATGCCCTGGACGAACGGCCAGCGGCGCGGCGGAAACCACGCCGACATCACGCCCGCGGACAGCGGGAAGATCGCCGCCTGCGCGACGCCCAGCAGCAGCTGTGAACCGAACAGCACGGCAAACAGGTTGCCGGCCGACACCAGCTCCGGCGCCAGCGGCAGGGCCATCATGGCGACAAAAGCGATAAGCGAGATGAAGACGAAGGACCAGCGCGCCCCGTAGCGCTGGCCGAAGATGCCGCCCGGCATCTGGAACACCGTGTAGCCGATCACGAAGGCCTGTTCGAGCCAGCCGATCTGCACCTGCGACAGATGCAGCGTCGGCATGATCCTTTCGGCGGCGACCGTGATGCTTTTCTGTTGCAGGTAGGCAAGCAGTGCAAAGCCGAACAGCAGCGCGAGGATCCGCCAGCGAACGGGGATGGCCGGCGGTCGGGGCGGGGGTGTCATTGACTGTATTGTAGTGCAACAGTCACCGGGCACCAGACCCGGCCGGGCGGAACCGGATTAGACTGGACCGCCAGGGACGGGCGTCGTCTCACACCTGCTCGCGGAGCTCTTCGATGCAATCACTGCGTATACGCCTCCTGATGACGGCGCTCTGGGCCGTGCTCCTCGGTGCCGGCGCAGCCAGCGCCGGGTCGCCGACCCGCGCCCGACTCATCGGTGCCTGGCGGCTGGTCAGCATCGATTATCGCGGGCCCGAGGGCACGCTCGAGGATCCGTTCTATCACCGCGGCTCAACGGGCCTGCTGGTCTACGATGCGTCGGGTGCGATGAGTGTGCAGATCGCCGCCGCCGACCGGCCTGCGCTCGCGGTCGCATCCTCGCGGTCGGGGCCGGCGACGGAGCCGCCGAAGCCCGGGCAGGACGCCCGCGGCGCCGCTTTCGACAGTTACTACGCCTATTACGGCAGCTGGACCTTCGATGCGACGAACTCCACCGTCGTGCATCACGTCGAGCGGGCGCTGATCCCGGCCGAGGACGGGGCCAGCTATTCGCAGCAGGTATCTCTCGCGGAGGGCCGCCTGGTCATGACCAACCGGCACCGCGAAGCGGACGGGGAATATGTGCGCACCAAGACCTGGGAGCGGGTCGGTGCACCGGCGCTGCAATGAGCTGCAGCGCCGGTGGCCGTAGAGGCGCAGGCGGTCAGAATTTGTAGTTGATCTTGATCCCGAGCGTGCGCGGCCGGCTGACCGTGCGCGCATCGATGAACTGGTTCGGGTTCTCGTACAGGTCCGAGCGGTTGTCCGTCAGATTCGACCCATAGAAGCTGACCAGCCATGCATCCTTACCGAAGCCCGCCGAGGCGTCGTACTCGGTCCAGCCCGGCTGGTTGTACGAATATCCCGGCTGGTCGGGGAACGCCGTGCTCGACGACGCGATCGACGACAGCGAATGCGCATTGTGCACGCCACCGACCTGCCAGAACGCCTTGTAGTCGCCCGCATCGAAATCATAGCGGACGCGGCCGTTGAACTGCTGCGGTGGCGACTGCGCGAGCGGGACGCCGGGGTCGCCGAAGGCGCGCACGGACGTGATCGGATGGCCCTGCGAGTCGATCAGGTAGGGCGCACCGGTCTGGTTGCTGCTGTTCCACGAGGCGCCGCCGGTCAGTGTCAGGCCATGGATCGGACGCGCAATGAACTGCAGTTCGGCGCCCTTGACGCGATAGCTGGGCCCGTTGGCAACGAAGGAGAGGTTGCTGAAGTCCAGCGGCAGGAACAGCTCGACCTGGATGTTCTTCCAGTCTTCCTGGTAAACCGCGCCGTTGATCTCATAGCGATGGTCGTCCCACTGGGTCTTCCAGCCGATCTCGGTGTTGACCAGCGTATCCGGCGAGAAATTGGACGGAATGGTATAGATCTGCTGCGGTGTGCCGGAGCCGACGCCGGTCAGTGTGCAGAGTCCGCCGGTGCCCGGGACGCAATGCGAACTCTCGCCGCGGTTGAAGCCGCCGGCGCGGAAACCCTGCGACCAGGTGCCGTACAGCAGCACGTCCTCGGTCACGTGCCAGCTGAGGTTCGCGCGGCTGCGGAAGCCGGAGTAGGTCTTGTCATAGCCGCCGGCCGATTCATTGGTGTCGAAACCGCCGAGGCAGGGGCCATTGATGTTGCTGACTGACACGCCGCCCGGGTTGCACAGGAAGCTGCTCGCCGAGTAGCCGGTCTCGCTGGTATCGATCTTCGAATAGCGCGTACCCAGGGTCAGGGTCACCGTCTTCGGGATGATGTCGAAATCGACCGAGCCGAACAGCGCCTTCTGGCTGTAGCCGCGGGTAATGTCATCGAAGTACGACTCGTTGTCGGGGCGCACGTTCGGGTTGTTGGCGTTGGACCCCGGCGCCGGGCCGACGTTGATCAGGCAGTTCGAATCCAGCGTAGAACTGCAGGCCGGCACCGACTTGTAGAACCAGTCGGTGTTGTCGTGGATCTTGTAGTCCTCGTAGAACACGCCGACCAGGCCGCGCAGGCGCCAGTCGTCCGGTGTACTGACGCGGAACTCCTGGCTGTCATGCGTGTTCTTGACAGTGTCCTGCCAGTAGCCGGCCGGAGTACCGCAGCTGGCCTGCGCGGACGGCGCGCCGTAGGGCATGCACTGGTAGTAGGCGGCGTTCGCGCCACGCGCATAGCCGGTGTAGTCCTGTTGCTGTTCCACGTTGCGCACCAGGTAGGCGCCGGAATAGACGAGCTTCAGGTCGCCGACATGGCCGGTGACGGTCAGCGCCGTGCTCTCGAACTGATCGTGATTCCACGACGGCAGGAAGGACTGGACCGACAGGTCGGGCAGCGACTGTTGCAGCGACGGGAGCACGCTGGAGGTGTGCGGCTGTTCGTAGAACACGCCGTTCGACTTCATGTCCTGGTAGGTCTGCGACAGCAGCGCGTCCCAGTTGTCGTTGATCTTGTAGAGGAGTCCGAGGCGGATACCCTGGTAGGTGACGGTGTTGAGGCCATTGCCGACATAGGCGCCGTTGGTGATCGACGTCACGGATCCCGGGCCGCTCGGTACAACGCCTCCGTAGTAGTACTGGATGCTGTAATCGGAAGGCTGGCGGGTGAAGGTGCCCGGAATATTGTTGATGTAGCCGCCCTGGTGATCGTCATAGATCACGACGCGGGCCGCGAGCTTGTCACTGATCAGGGGCAGGTTCAGCACGCCGACCACGTTGCTGCTCGGGTCGCCATGGGCCGTGTTCTCGTAGCCTGCGGTGACATTGCCCTCCGTGACGTCGAGCTTCGGCTTGTTGGTGATGTAGCGCATCACGCCCGATTCGGCGCCGGCGCCGAAGATCGTGCCCTGCGGCCCTTCGAGGACTTCGATGCGCTCGAGGTCGGCGGCGTACACATCGAGGTTGCGGCCGGGGAGGGCGCCGGACTGCTCATCGAGGTAGATCGCGACACCGGGGAAGCCACCGACGCTGCCCGAACCCTGCACGCCCTGCGGGGTCGTCGACAGGCCGCGCATGAAGACTGAACTCTGTCCAGGACCGGTGTTCGTGGCAGTGACATTCGGCAGGTATTTGATGAAGTCGTCGAAGGTCTGCACGTTCAGCTGCGACAGCGTCTCCGCTGTCAGCGCCTGGATCGTGATCGGCACGTTCTGCATGTTCTCCGTGCGACGCTGCGCCGTCACGGTGATTTCCTGGATCTGATCCAGCGAGCTGTCGGTATCGCCTGCTGCGGTCGCCGCATGCGCAAACCCACCCATGCTGCCGCTGAGGATCGCAGCGATCGCCAGGCTCAGCTTCTGATTCGACTTCATGTTGTGCACCCCATCTCTTGGATTTTTGATCTTCGCAGGCAGTCACGCGACACCCGGCGTGCGACTCACCCCATATCCCCCTCGGATTATAGAATCATTTCCGCCGTGTCGCCTAATTCAGTGTTGTCCGGACGCAACGAGGGCCGGGCCGAGCGCGATTTTCAGGGGACCGAGCCATGGCTCGAAGTGGCGCCACTGGTCCAGCCCGTCCGCATTGATCGGCCGGCGCACCTGTTCGGAACTCGCGGTGCGCACGCTGCGCGCCGTCTTGTGGAACTCGAGACAGCGCGGGTCGAACCCGAGGCCGCAGAAAGCCAGCAGGCGACGGACAGTGGCCTCGAAGTCGGCCACCAGCGCCTCGTGCTGGATCCGCAGCACCTTGCCCGGCAGCACCGCGTCCCAGTGCTCCATCAGGCCCAGGTAACTGCGGTAATAGCCGGCTATGTCCTCGATGCCATAGGTGAATTCCTGACCCGATGCAAACAGCTGCTTGAAGTTGCTGAAACAGCAGGCCATGGCCTCGCGCCGCGCATCGATGATCCGCGCATTCGGCAGGATCAGGTGGATGAGCCCGATATGCCGGAAATTGTTCGGCATCTTGTCGATGAAGCGCGGCCTGCCCTGACGATAGGCCTGCGTATCGGCGAGGTAGCGCTCGCCGAGGCGCCGCAGTTCCGCGTCCGGCAACTCGGCGAGCAGCGCCGGATAGCGCGGGTCCGCCCCCTCACTGTCGCGCCCGAGCAGTTCCGAGACCATCCGCGGGATGTCCGGCAGCTCCAGCGTCCCCTCGACCGCGGGGTGCGAGGCGAGGATCTGTTCGAGCAGCGTCGAGCCTGAGCGCGGCAGGCCGACGATGAAGATCGGTGCATCGCTGATGGCGCCTGTCCCGGCACGCGCGGCGAACAGCTCACGTGTACAGACCTGCCGCTGCAGCCGCGCATTGCGCTCGACGAACTCCGGACGGTAACGCGTTTCGGACTTCTTCAGCGCGTTGCCGCGCTCATAGAACAGGAAGGAGTCGGCATACTCGCCGCGGTCCTCGAGCGCCTTGCCGAGCGCAAAGCACAGGTGGTAGCGATCCTCGAGCTGGATCGCCTCGCCGGCTTCCTCGCGGCGCATCCGCGCGATCTCCGCATCGTCGAAGCGGTAGGTCTTCAGGTTCGCGAGACTCCAGTACGCATCGCCATAATCGGGCCGGCAGTCGGCCGCCGTTCTGTAGGCGGCGATCGCCTCCGCGGTGCGGCCCAGCGTCTTCAGCGCGTGCGCGATCGACAGGTGCATCTCCCCGGACCTGGGAGTCTCGGCGATCAGCTCGCGATACAGCTGTACGGCCTGCTCATTGAGGCCGAGCCCCGCGCAGACCGTGGCATAGGTCGTCCGGTAGGAGCGGTTGCCGGGATCGACCGCCAGCAGCCGGTCGAGTTCCTCGCGCGCCCGAGCGTGCTTGTGCCGCTCGAGCAGCACCCGCGCATAGTCGTAGCGTGCCGCGGTGTAGTCCGGCGCCAGCACGAGGACGCTCTCGAGCAGCAGCTCGGCATCATCGAGGACATCCATTTCCATGCCGATCTTCGCCAGCAGCCGCATCGCCTCGACGTGGTTGCCATGCTGCAGGAGGAAATCCCGCGCGATCCGCTCCGCGGGCGCGACCTCGCCGTCGGCGAGCATCGCGGACGCCGTGACGATCTCGGCGGGAATGCGCGCAAGCGCCGCAACATGGCCGTCGGCGTTCTGCGCGTTCTGCACCTGACCGGTCATCCGGAACAGTGACTGCAGCATTTTCCACGCCGCGGGGAGCGCGGGATTCAGGTTCACGGCACGCAGGAACGCGTCGATCGCCGCCTGCGCCTCGCGGCGCGCGACGTGGCAGTAGCCACGCTCCTGGTACAGGCGGCTGAAATTCGGGTGAAAGCGCTCCAGTCTTGCCAGCGTCGCTAGCGCGGCATCGATAGTCCCCAGAAAACGCTGGCTGACCGCAATCATGTAGAGCACATCGCGGTTGTGCGGCACCGTCAGCCGCAGCGCCTCGGCCGCGGCGAGCGCCGGCGCAAACTCCTTGCGCTCCAGCAGTTCGCGGATGCGCAGCACCTCGGTTTCGACGGGCGAGGCCAAGCGACTCAGTCTTCAGGCCCGAGCTTTGCCGGGAACCCCGGGGCACGCAGCGGCGTGTGCGTGGCATCCTCGAGGAGTTTGACGATCATCGACGACCATGCCGCCCCCCCGTAGCGCGCCCGACCCTCGATGAAGATCTGCTCCATGACGCCGGCGATGCGCAGCGGGACCCCGAAGCGGCGGCCGAACTCCAGCGCAAAGCCGGCGTCCTTGCAGGCGAGATCCATCGTGAAGCCGATGTCGTAGCTGCCGTTCAGGATCACCTGGCTCTCGGTCTCGTGGACGAAACTGTTGCCGGAACTGGCCCTGATCGCCTCGAAGGCCGCGCGCAGGTCCACGCCGGCCTTGGCGCACAGCATCATCGCTTCGCCGGCGGCGACGAGGTGGATGAACGCGAGCATGTTGGTGACGACCTTGGTCACGGCCGCCTGTTCGATACCGCCGAGGTGGATGACCCTGCCGCCCATCGCCTGGAGCGCCGCTTCATGCCGGCTGAACACCGCCGCATCGCCGCCGACCAGCACAGTGATCGCGCCGGCCTCGGCCTTGTGGACCCCGCCGGTGACCGGGCAGGCGAGGGTGTCGATGCCGCGCACGGCGGCTTTCGCGGCGAGCGCCTCGACCTCGGCAAAGTCATTGGTGCTCATCTCGATCCAGGTGCTGCCGGAGCGCATCGCCGGCAGCGCCTCATCGAGAACGATCTGCGTGGCCTTCGGCGAGGGCAGGCAGGTGATCAGGCCGTCGCTTTCGCGGGCGAGGGCGGCGACCGATGCAGCCCACTTGCCGCCCGCCTGCAGGACGATGTCGGCACTGGAGCGGTCGAGGTCGAACACCGTGACGTCAAAGCCCTTGCGGGCGAGGTTGGCCGCCAGATGCTTGCCCAGATTGCCGAGACCTATGAATCCATATCTCACAGTAACTCCATATTTTTCAATTAACAAGAACACATTTCCATAAACGATAGTTAATGTGGTTTCTAGTCTATCCGAGTGGCCGGTTGATCATCTCCAGATGCAACAGGTCGCCCTCGTAAGGGTGGGCGAGCGCCACCTCCTCGTTCAGCTCCACCCCCAGACCGGGGCCCGTCGGCGGGATGACGTAGCCGTCCTCCCAGGTGATCGGCTTTTTCAGCAGCGTGGCGTGGAAGCCATCCCAGCGCTGGATGCTTTCGAGGATCAGGAAGTTCGGGATGCAGGTGGCGATCTGGATGTTCGCCGCGCCGACGATCGGTCCGCAGTACAGGTGCGGGGCTATCTGCGCGTAATGCACCTCGGCCAGCGCGGCGACCTTCTTCGCCTCGAGGATGCCACCGACCCGGCCGAGGTTCATCTGCAGGATGTTGGCGGCGCCGGTCGCGAGCACGCGCGCAAACTCGTACTTGGTGCACAGCCGCTCGCCGGTCGCAATCGGAATGGTCGTTGCGCGGGCGACGAGCGCCATCTGTTCGGGCATCTCCGGTGGCACTGGCTCCTCGAACCACAGCGGATCGAAAGGCTCGAGGAAGCGGGCGAGGCGGATGGCACCGGAGGTCGAAAACTGACCATGCGTGCCCATCAGCAGGTCTGCCTTGTGGCCGACGGCCTCGCGCACCAGTCGCACCAGCCGCACCGTGCGCTCCAGGGCCTCCTGCGTCGGCTGGCGCGGATCGTAGGCGGAGAAGCCACCGAGGGGGTCGAACTTGAGGCCCGTGAACCCCTGTTTCACGTACTCGGCGGCACGCTCCGCCGAGCGTTCCGCGTCATGGTAGAACTCGTCGCCTTCGCCGGCCGCGGTGTCCGGATACAGGTAGGTATAGGACCGCAGCCGCTCGTTGAGCCTGCCGCCGAGCAGGTTGTAGACCGGCTGATCGACAGCCTTGCCGATGATGTCCCAGCACGCCATTTCCAGCGCGCTGAGTGCGCCCATCATCGAGGCATCCGGTCGCAGGGTGAAGCCCGAGCCGTAGGCTTCGCGCCAGATCGCTTCGATCTGGAACGGGTCACGGCCGGCAAAGCGGCGCGCGAACACGTCCTCGATCATCGCGCCGATGACCTTCGGGCCGAAGGTCGCCGCGTAAGCCTCGCCGACGCCCTCGATGCCGCAGGCGGTGCGCAGCTTGACGAACACGTAATAACGGCCGCCGAAGCCGGGCGGCGGGTTGCCGACGATGAATACCCTGCAACTGTCGAGCTTCATGTTTCCCCCTAAGCGATCAGGACGTGCCGAGAATCAGGTCCGCGGCGCGACGCGCGACCATCAGCGTCGGCGCATTGGTATTGCCCGACGTAACCGTCGGAAAGACCGACGCATCGACGACGCGCAGCCGTTCGATGCCATGGACGCGCAGCTGCGGATCGACGACGGAACTGTCCGGGTCCGGCCCCATGCGGCAGGTGCTGACCGGATGGTAGACGGTCGCCGCCCGCGCGCGGAAGTCCGCGACGATTGCGGCATCGTCCATCGTGCGTACATCCGGACCCACCGGCCTCGCGATCAGCGCCTGCAGCGCGTGCGTCGCCGCGATGCGCTGGATCAGGCGTCCGCCGTGGATCACATCGGCGATATCCTCATCGGTACCCAGGTAATTGGGCGCGATCGCAGGCGGCGCGCGGAAATCCGCAGCCGCGATGTCGATGCGGCCGCGGCTCGTCGGCCGCGACGGCTGGAAACACAGCAGGCAGCCCGGGAACGGGTCGACGTTGATGCGTCTGCGGGTCGCATCGCCCGCCCCGTAGGTCACGGGGCTGAAATACAGCTGCTGGTCCGGGCGTGTGCCCTCCGGCCGCGAGCGCACGAAACCGCCGAACTGGTTCACCGACAGACCGAGGGGACCGCCGCGCGTCAGCAGGTAACGTACGCCGGCCCGGAACTTGGCCCAGGACGAATGCAGTTCGTTGTTCAGCGTCGGCTGGGTCGCCTCGTAGTAGTAGCTCACCGCGAGATGGTCCTGCAGGTTCGCGCCCACCGCCGGATTGTCGAGGACGACCGGAATGCCGAACCCGGACAGTAGCGCCCCGGGGCCTATTCCGGAGAGCTGCAGGAGCTGCGGCGAATTGACCGCGCCGCCGCACAGGATGACCTCGCGGCTGGCCGCAGCGCTGCGTCTCTGGCCATCGCTGACGTACTCGACGCCCGCCGCGCGCCGACCCTCGAGGCGGATGCGGCTGACCCAGGCGCCCGTCTCGAGGCGCAGGTTCGGCCGGGCGAGCGCGGGGCGCAGGAACGCGTCCGCAGCGGACCAGCGCCGGCCATTGCGCACCGTGATACGGTAACAGCCGAAGCCCTCCGGCTCTGCGCCATTGAAATCGTCGCTGAACGGCAGTGCGAGTTCGCGTGCAGCAGCCTGCCAGGTGGCCTGTGTCGGGTGCAGGAAAGGGCGCACGTCCTTGACGTCGAGCGGCCCTTCGCTCGTGGCGTGGCCAGCGGGGTCGACGCGCCGCTCGTTGCGCTCGAAAACCGGTCGCACGTCGTCCCAGCCCCAGCCGACATTGCCCAGCGCACGCCAGTCGTCGAAATCCACCGGCATGCCGCGGCAATAGACCAGCGCGTTGATCGAACTCGAACCGCCGACGACCTTGCCGCGCGGCCAGTACATCGTGCGGCCGCCGAGCGCCGGATTCGGCAGCGTCTGGTACTTCCAGTTGACGGCGGGGTCTGCGAACGTGCGGCCGTAGCCGATCGGCGTCCTGATCCAGAAGCTGCGGTCAGGCCCGCCCGCCTCGAGGACCAGTACGCGGTCGCGGCCGCTCGCGGAAAGGCAGTCGGCGAGCACGCAGCCCGCGGAACCGGCGCCGATGATGATGAAATCGAAATTTTCCACGGGGGCGCAGCTTAGCCTGATCGCGCCGGCCATGCCTATAATATGCACGCTGCGCGGGTGGGGGCAGTTTGTCGAAACTCCGGGTTGTCATATTAGATGAAGAATCATGCCAGGGTAGTCGTCATCGGCGGCGGCGTGGTCGGGGTCAGCGTGCTCTATCACCTGACCAAGGCAGGCTGGAAGGATGTGCTGCTGATCGAACGCGCCGAACTGACTTCGGGATCGACCTGGCATGCCGCGGGCGGCATGCACACGGTGAACGGCGACCCGAACGTGGCCAAGCTGCAACAATACACGATCAATCTCTACAAGGAGATCGAACAGATCTCCGGCCAGTCCTGCGGCGTGCACATCACCGGCGGCGTGATGCTCGCCGGCACCCGCGAACGCGTCGACTGGCTGAAGATGGCGGTCGCGCGCGGCCGCTATCTCGGCATGGACCTGGAGCTGATCTCGGTCGACGAGGCGGCGCGGCTGTTCCCGCTGATGGACAAGAAGCACTTTCTCGGCGCGATCTACGATCCGATCGAGGGCCATGTCGATCCCTATGGCGTGACGCATGCCTATGCGAAGTCGGCGCAGATCGGCGGCGCCGGGATCGTGCGCCAGACGCGCGTCGTGGACATGAAGCAGCGTCCCGACGGGACCTGGGATGTGATCACGAACCATGGCAACGTGCACGCCGAACATGTCGTCAATGCCGCGGGCCTGTGGGCGCGCGA
>Ga0302320_10006699_pt1 | contig 25489 bp, 27 predicted proteins | sample Bog_T0_3_FD_202130 | JGI IMG/M metagenome (GOLD analysis project Ga0302320, IMG submission 202130) | Peat permafrost microbial communities from Stordalen Mire near Abisko, Sweden - Bog_T0_3 | ecosystem: Environmental > Terrestrial > Soil > Wetlands > Peat | place: Sweden: Abisko, Stordalen Mire... | reverse complement strand
GGGAGCCCGGCCGGATCTCTTCGCGTCGGCCGACACCGGCAATCCACTGGCGCTTCAGCAGGCGGGACTGGCGGGTCCGGTGGTGAATTTTGCCAGCAACAGCCTCGTTGCGGTCGTTGCCCCCGGTTACAACGTGACGTCGGCCAATCTGATTTCATCGCTGCTTAATCCGGCGATCACGCTTGGAACCTCGACTCCCGTTTACGACCCGCTGGGCGACTACACCGAACAACTGTTTTCGGAGATCGACGCCACTGACCCGGGTGCGAAGGCCATTCTCGACGCCAAGGCCGAACGGCTGATCGCCGGCCCAACGTCGCCACCGGTGCCGGCTGGTGACAACGCCCTGGTCTATTTCCTTGATACCACGCATCAGGCTGATATTTTCATTGCCTACGCGTCGTCCGCGCCCGCGGCCCTGGCGATCGATCCGGCCCTGACCGAGGTTGCCCTCCCCGCGGACCTCGCGATTGCCGCAGAGTACGGCATGACGATCATCAACGGGGCCGACCCGGGGACTGTGGCGCTCGAAAACTACATCCTCTCGCCAGCCGGTCAGGCCGTGCTGGCAAGCGATGGATTCGGGCCGCCGACAACCGTTCCGGAGCCCGCTGGTCTTGCCTTGGTTGCAACGGCGGTCGTCGGGCTGATCGCCGCAAAACGGCGGCGCGCTGGCGGGTTGAATGTGTCAATAAATTAGCGTCGACCATCGTCCGAACGGTGGAAGTTGGCTGGCCCGTTCGCGGGTTGGCCGCTTCCGCGGGGATATCATTCTGACATGGCGGTTTGCACTGTGCCGAGGCCGGAAAATTCGGTTTCGATCCGGTCGCCCGGGGTGATCGGAAACTGCCGGGTGAATGATCCGGTCATGACGATTTCGCCGGCTTTCAGAGTGCGCCCGTAAGCGCCGAGTTTTGCTGCCAGCCAGACGATCGAGTTAAGCGGGTTGCCGAGAACGGCGTCGCCGGTGCCGGTGGCAACTATCTGGCCGTTGATGGAGACACGGGCCTCGATCGTCGTGAGATCGGCGGGCAACGGGGCCGGGGTGCCGAGGATGACCGTCTTCTGCTGCGCGTTGTCGGCGAGGGCGAGGGCGATCTGTTCGGTGAACGGGCCGCGGGTCTCGATGATTTCGAGCGAGGGGTAGACGACGTCGATCGCCGCGCGGGCCTGGTCCAGGGTTACGGTGCCGGACAGGCCGGTTCCTAGGCGCATGCAGAGTTCGTTCTCGAATCCGGGGGCGATCAGGCCGGCGGGGGCGAAGACGTGGCCGGATGGCTTGCTGTCGAGGACGCAGCCGAAGACGGGTTCGTGGAAGCCGAACTGCTGCTGGATCGCGGGGGCGGTGAGGCCGACTTTCCAGCCGATCTGGGATTCTCCGGCGGTGCGGCGGCGTTCGATGAGGCCGAGTTGGATCGCATAGGCCTGGTCGATGGTGAGTTTGCCGAACCAGGCCGGCGGGAAGTAGATGCCTTGCTGGCGGGCCTGCCAAAATGCCTCGATCAGGTCTGCAGTGGTCATGGTTTCCCCCTATTGCCGGCGCATGGGCGGACGCATACCGTACGGGCCGTTTCAGTGTGAGGGAGCGTCGCGATGAAAATCCTGGTTGTCCAGGGCGCCGGCATGAACATGCGCGGCAAAACGCAAACCGAGATTTTCGGCACGATGACGCTGGAGCAATACAACCAGCACATCGTCGAGTATGCGAGCGAGCTCGATGTCGAGGTGGAGATTTTCCACTCGAACGTCGAAGGCGAGGTGATCAACCGGCTGTATGCGGCGAATGACGAAGGTTTCGACGGAGCGCTGTTCAATCCGGCGGGGTTCTCGCGGGGGTATCCGGCGCTGACGGCGGCGATCAGCCAGGTGTCGTTTCCGGTGATCGAGGTGCACATCTCGAATCCGGTGCGGCGCGGGCCGGTTTCGGATACGGCGACGGTGAGCCTGGGGATCGTCGCGGGGTTCGGGGTTCTGGGGTATTATCTGGCGCTGCGGGGTCTGCGGGACCGCGGGCGTTAGCCGGCCGTTTCACCTGAATGCCCGTCCGGGCTAAGCGCCGCCAACAGGTCGATCAGGATCGTCGGGCGTCGGGTCTGACAGCTTTCAATATGAGTTGGTCTGGCGGCCGGACGTGGTTTGATCGGCGCGGTTCGCTGCGAACGGCCTGGCGGGATTCCGTCCGCGTTCAGATCCGCGACAGTATTCCGCGCCGTGGTCCGACGACGTAGATCAACTGAACCAGGATAATGAAGCCGATGCTCCAGTAGGTGCTGAACAGGCAGAGCGCGGCGCCGAACGCATACAGGGCCTGGGCGATGATGATCCGGCGCTCGACCGAGCGGTCGATCATGGCGGAGAGATCGGCTTCGACCAGGCCGGCGCGCATCGCGTAGCGCCAGCTTGCGTATAGCACAGCGCCCAGCGCCAGGATGTTCAGCCAGTAGAGCAGCAGGGCAGAGCGCAGGGTGATGAACTCGGCCATCAGGGAGGTCGAGAACGGCATCAGCGAGACGGCGAACAGAAATGCCAGGTTGATCCAGGTCAGGTGGCGGTCGCTGCGGGCGAAGTGCGAGAGCTGAGTCTGCTGGCCGACCCAGAAGATGCCCAGCGTGAGAAAGCTCATCAGGTAGATCACCAGGCGCGGCGCCAGTTCCGCCAGGGCCGCGAGCAGGGCTCGGTCGGTGGCGATCGCTTCCGAGGCGGGCACTTTCAGGTCCAGCACCAGCAGTGTCATCGCCACGGCGAACAATCCGTCGCTGAGTGCGGCCAGACGTTCGATGCTCTGACCCGCAATCGCGTTATAGCGTGCGCCCATTTCTGGGATCGCCTCCTTTCTCTTCAGCAAACCAGCCTCTTGAGCAAACCGGCGGACCGGGGGATGATCACGACAGCACGTCCGAGGAGGAACCACCAGATGCCCGAAAGCCCCACGCCGGAGAGGTCGGCCGATCAGGCTGCGCTTGCCGCCAGTCGGACGAGACTGCCGCTGAACGGGATCACCGTGCTGGACCTGACGCTGGCGCGGGCGGGGCCGACCGCGGTGCGGCATTTCGCCGACTGGGGTGCGGACGTGATCCGGATCGAGCCGCCGACCGAGGAGGCCGAGGGCGTCACCGGGCGCCGGCATGGCTTCGACTTTCAGAACCTGCACCGTAACAAACGCGCGGTGACGCTGAACCTGAAGACCAGGGAGGGGCATGAGGCGTTCATGCGCCTGGCGGCGAAGGCCGACGTCGTGTTGGAGAACATGCGCGCCGCGGTGAAGCACCGGCTGAAGGTCTCGTACGAGGACGTGAAGGCGATCAATCCGCGCATCGTCTACGGCAGCATCTCGGGGTTTGGCCAGGACGGGCCGTACGGGCCGCGCGCCGGCGTCGATCAGATCGCCCAGGGCATGGGCGGGCTGATGTCGATCACCGGCGAGCCGGGCCGCGGACCGATGCGCGTCGGCATCCCGATCGATGACCTGACGGCCGGCAACCTTCTCGCGCTGGGCTGCATGATGGCGCTGTTCGACCGCGAGCGCACCGGGGTCGGCCGCTGGGTGACGACCTCTTTGCTGGAGGCGCAGATCTTCATGCTCGACTTCCAGGCCAGCCGCTGGCTGATGGAAGGCGAGGTGGCGGGCCAGGCCGGCAACGACCATCCGACAGGGATCCCGACCGGGGTGTTTCCGACGAGTGATGGCCACATCAACATCGCCGCCAGTTCGGCGCGGGTGTTCCTGCGGTTCTGCGAGGCGATCGGGCGCAAGGACTGGCTCGAGCGGGAGGAGTGGAAGACTCAGGCCGGGCGTTCACGCGACCGTAAGGCGATCAATGCGGCGATCGGGGAGATCACGCGGACACAACCGTCTGAGCACTGGATCGAACTGTTCGAGGCCAACGGGATACCGTGCGGGCCGATCTACTCGATCGACCAGGTGTTCGCCGACCCGCAGGTCAAGCATCTCGGCATGGCAACGACGATGCACAGCCCGCATGTCGGCGAGAAGGAGGTCGTTGCATCGGCGCTCAATATTTCCGGATTCTCCAAGGCGATCCGGGCGCATACGCCGGACGCCGGCGAACATGGTGACGAGATTCTGAAAGGTGTCGGGTACACCGATGCGGAGCTTGCCGACATGCGTCAGAAGGGGGTGATTTGATATGCTGCCAGATCATGCGGAAAACCGGGCGTTTGCGGGCGGAAAGATGCTGGCGGCGAAGGATGACGGGGTGGGGCTGATTACCTTCAACCAGCCGGAAAAACGCAACGCGGTGTCGATGGAGATGTGGACCGGGCTGGGCGAGATCCTGGACGAATTCACCGAGGACAGCAGCGTCGGTGTGGTGATCATGACGGGCGCCGGCAACAAGGCGTTCGTTTCTGGCGCGGATATCAGCCAGTTCGAGAAGAACCGCAATAGTGCCGATGCGCAGGCGGAATATGATCGGGCAAACAGTATCGGACGCAACAAGCTGATCGGCTTCACCAAGCCGGTCATTGCTCGGATTCGCGGTTTCTGCATGGGCGGCGGGCTGGCGATCGCGATGGCGGCCGACCTGCGGATCGCCGCAGTGGACAGCGAATTCGGCATTCCGGCGGCTCGGTTGTCGATCGCCTATGCGCCGGATGCGGTGCGGCGGCTGATCGATCTGGTCGGGCCGGCGCATGCGCGGATGATCCTTTACACGGCGAAACGGATCGATGCGGCGGAGGCGCAACGGATCGGGTTGATCAACCGGATGACGGCGATAGAAGACCTGAACGATGTGGTGCTGGATATTGCGCGCAGCATCGCCGACAACGCGCCGCTGTCAGTGGCGGCGTCGAAGCTGACGATCAACGAGTTGCTGAAGGATGAGAGCGAGCGCGACATGGCGGCGATCCAGCGGGCGATGGATGGATGCTTCAACAGCGCTGACTACAAGGAGGGGCGGACGGCGTTCATGGAGAAGCGGACTCCGCGGTTTGTCGGGCGGTAGGGGGGTTTGGACGTCCGGGACCGGTCTCGGGGCCGGTGCGCGCAGCCGTGCGACCGCGATCGAGCGATCGCTTGCGCGCAAGCGACAGAAGACCGGACAGGAACCGGTAGAAAGGTGGCGGATCCGGTTTCGGGCTCTGGCTGACGGACCTGCCCGGCCGGCTGATTGTGCTCCGGGGGTTGGAGCCGCTGTGCGGCTCATCTCACCTGCCGTCGCACGCGAAACCAAGTATGATACGATATGGAGACTGTTCGATGAAGAGCCGCTTTGTACTCGCGTTGCTGGCCGCCGGCATAGCCCCTGCCAGCGCGTTTTCCGCGCAACCGGTCACCCTGCGTGCGAGAACTGCCGGTGAATTGGCCGAACTTTGCGGGGCGAACCCGAGGGAGCCGGCAGCAGACGCGAAAATCAATTATTGTCATGGGTTTGCCCAAGGCGTCGTGGACCTGGAACTGCAACACACCGCCGACAAGAAGTCGTTCTGCTTCCCATCTCCAGCACCCAGCCGCAGCGAGACGCTCAACGAGTTTGTCAACTGGGTGAAAGCGATGCCCGAACATCGCAGCCTGCCGGCCACGGATGGGCTGTTCAAATTCCTGGCCGAACGTTTTCCCTGCAAATAGGCTTCCGCCCTGTCACCGGGCCGTGGCGGCGCCGGGACGACGCGGAGGCACGCCTGGGGGGTGACAGGCACGGTGTTGCGGTCCGGCGTGTTGTTTCTGGTGAGCGGTGTCCCCATTCGGCGTAGACTCCGCGAAGAAATTTTCGGGGCCCGAACGGAACTCAATGGCATTGCGTAGACATGTGCGGCTCGTTGCCGCGGCGGTGGCGCTGCTGGTTGGAGCGGGCGGTCCACCCGCCCAGACGGGTCTGCAGGACGAGAACCTGCTGACACCGATGCCGCCGGGCTTCAAGCTGTCCTGGCAGACCCCTGACGGCCATATGCAGGCGTTCGTTCGCCCGCCGGACACTTTGGAGACCTGGTCGACCCTGATCACCATCCAGATAATCCGCGGATTGAGCAACATGAACCCGGACGGTTTCGCCGACCGGCTGGCGACGCACTGGACATCGGGTTGTCCCGGCGGGTCAGGCCAGAAGGTCAGGGGCGGCAACGAGAACGGCTTCCCGATCGTCCTTTGGGTTTACCTCTGCCCGCTCGATCCCGCGACACATAAACCCGAGACGATGTTCCTGAAGGCCATCAGCGGCGCGGACAGCTTATATGTGACGCAGTATGCCGTCCGTGAGGCGGCCAGCAAGGAGATGGCGGTGCCGGCAACGGCGTTCCTTGGCAAGGTGATGGCCTGCGACACGCGCCGGGCCGACCGGCCATGTCCTGCGCCCTTGAAGTAACCGGTTGCCGGAGGCTGATGGCAGATAAGTCGTTAATTTCGCAACGGCGCGTCGGCATACCGAGCCAGGCCATTGGCCAGTGCATCCAGCGTGGCCCGCACACGCCGCACGTTTCGCAGATCCGGATGCGTCACCAGCCAGGTCTCCAACGCATGGGTAAACGCAGGCAGAACGTGGCGAAGTTTTGGATCGCGGGCGGCGATGGCGTGTTGACAGATGCCGACGCCAAGGCCCGCCCGCAAGGCCGCGAGTTGGGCGAGGTCGCTGTCGGACCGGAAGCCGAAATCAGCTGGTTTTGCCGACAAACCGAAGCCTGACACGGCCCGAAGCAGCGCCGGGTCGCGGTCGTAACCGATCATTGCGCCCGAGGCGATGAGGTCGGGCAGGCTGAGCGGCGCGCCGTTCCGCGCAATATACGTTTCATGACAGTAAAAACCGAGTGGAATGAGCGCGACTTTGCGGGCGAGCAGACCATCCTGGGCTGGCCTCGTCATCCGTACGGCGATATCGGCATCGTGGCGCAGCAGGTCCTCGATCCTGTTGCTCAGGGCGAGCTCGAACGACAGGCCGGGATGGCGCGCTTTCAGCGCCGACAGGATCGGAGGCAGTACCTCCACGCCGATGATTTCGCTGGCGGTGATGCGAACGGTGCCCGCCACTGCGCCGGCCTCGGCCGACGCAGTGCGCACAAGCAACGCAGCGGCGGACTCCATGGCTTGCGCCGGCTCGCGCAGGCTGAGCGCCAGCTCGGTTGCGACCAATCCCGAGGGCGAGCGGACGAAGAGGGGGGCGCCGATGCTTGCCTCAAGCTCATCGAGATGACGGCGGATTGTCGGATGAGCGACCTCCAGGGTCCGCGCCGCGCCGGACAGGCTGCCGTCACGGAGGATGGCCAGGAACGAGCGCCAAAGGGCCCAGTCGAGGTTAGCAGGGTTCATACAATATCATACAACCGGAGAACAGGTTTGAACAATTCCGTTCATCGCGCGGATCGACGATGGTGGCGGGGTTACCACAGGACACCCCGCCATGAACGCCATGTTTCCAGACGCTGCCCGTTTCGAGCCAGTCGCGGTCAGGCCATTCCGAACTGGCGGCCCTGTTGCGGTTGTGTTACGGGTCGAGGCTTTGGTTGAACTGGTTCTGGCCGTGTCGGCCTATCGCGCCTTCGGTGGTGGCTGGCTTATGTTCGCTGCCTTGGTTCTGCTTCCCGACCTCGGCATCGCGGGCTACCTGATGAATCGCCGCGTCGGGGCGGCTGTTTACAATCTGGCCCATACGTATAGTGCGCCGGCGCTGCTTGCGCTGGCCGGCCTTATGCTTTCGACGTCAGCGCTTTATTTGCCGGCCTTGATCTGGGCTGCACATATCGGGTTCGACCGGGTCCTGGGTTACGGGCTGAAGTATCCTGTTGCCTTCGGTGCCACGCATCTGGGTTGGACTGGGGCTCCGGCGGCGTTTGCCGAACAACCGTCCGAAGCCCCCTTATTCAATTGATCGTGTCGTCGCGCGAAGGCTTGGCAGCCCATCGCGTGATGGACGCGGCACCGGCGCAACGCGGCCGTTGGCCCCTGATCAGACGCTGGCCACTGCCATCGTGACCGAAGCGGCGGTTGCGGGTTCGGTGGTCACATTGAGGCGCACCAGCGTCTGGTTCAACAGAACGTAGGCGATCTCCCCGAATGTAACGGGACCGACGAAGCCGCCGGTGGTCTTGCCCTCGAGTTCGGCGTAAAGGAAATTCAGAATGCAGTTACAGGCGAGCATGGCGCCGGCCTCGTGGGATCCCGCCGCGCCATTGGCATACGCCCGTGCATAATCTCTGACAGGGTCGGCGAAGTGGTAGGATTCGCCGGCCATGACCGGCGCATAGAATGCAACCGACCGGTTGGCCGCGTCCACGGATTGAATCGAGACGTTGACGCTGACCCCGGCGAGATTGGCCACCAGCGGCAGTTTGGTGTCGACGCCTGACTCGGTGATGTATTGCGCGAAGCAAACCGATTTGCCGTCCACAGTGCATTCGCAGGCCGAGAAGCCGGTGGCGGAGAAAACGATCTCGGGGCCGGTCCCCTGGTGGAAGAGATTGACGATATCCAGTGCAACGGATGCGCCGGCAGGAAGCCGGACATACATCGCCACCGCCGCGTCATCGTGGATCGCGCCGGTCATTCCGTCGAATACTTTTGGCGTGCGGGTCCCCAGTTCGGAGAGATGCACCCCTGTCACCCAGCCCATGACCGGCTGATCGCACAGGCCGCGGTAGTAAGGACCATCGACGGCATAGCTGCGATGGACATCGGTGAAAGCCGGCATCATCAGGTAGGTGAAACCGCTGTCAAAGCGGTGTTCGGTGACGGCGGGCAAGGTCTCCTTGGTGAGCGCCACGGTGCGGATGTCGATAGCCTCGGACAGGACTGTGCAGAACAACCCCGACGAGTCGATCACGCCGCCGGCGTCGGTCATGAAATACGGTGACGTTCCGCCGATCCACTTGCCCCTCGGCAGCCGGCGCAGCGCATCCTCGGCTCCTGCGAACACAGCGCTCGCGCCGCCCGTGATGATCGCGGCGGCCTCGGCCAGACTGAGATGGTAATTTTTCATTGAGTGGTCGATCCGCGGTTAGATGAGATGAAGGTCTGCGTGCGCAAATCCATTGCCTGCGAAAAAGGAGTGTAGTTCCTCGACCGCACGCTGGAGCGCCGATGGCTGCTGCTTGACGTCGCGACGCAGTCTTCCGACGGTTAGTTTCGTTGCAAGAGCGGAGAATTCGGGACAGCCAGGTTCGGTCAAAATGTTCTTCCAGCGCGGGTCGGTCTTTGGAGGCAGAGTTCCCATGTCTATTGTCCCTCAACAAGGCGTGGCCGACGTGATGCCGGGTTTCCGCGAGTCCAGCATGCTGGTGACTGATCTATTCCGATTTCACACTGAATTTTGCAATCTTCGCACCATAAACGCGGTTTGTTAACGGAACCTTAACGGCATCGTTCGTTTCGAGTGTGTGGAGCACAGATGCAAAAAAGCGCGTCGCGGCCGTTGAACTGTGTTTCTATTCTCTTGCAAGAATACTGGGAGATGTTTCGTGCGCCCTCGCGTGATGATTGCGTGGCCGCTGGAACGACGATTGTGGGATGTGGTCGAGACCGTCTCGGCGCATGCTTTCGCCACGTGACCCAGGAGAGGTCGCGGTTCGGCCCGCGTGACGCGCCGGCCGGATCGTGCTTCCATCGGCCGCCGTCACTGCATCTCGCTGAACAGGATCAAGATGTTTGAAATTCCCGAAGAGCACCGGATGCTCCAGGACCTCGTCGCCAAATTCATCGACCGGGATGTGATTCCGCTCGAGATGAGTGTGCTGGCGCGCGAGGCGTCCGGGCAGACGTCCGGGCTGACGCCGGAGCAGGAGGAAATCCTGCTGGGCAAATGCAAGGAGCTCGGGCTGTGGGGGCTGGACGTACCGGAAGAGTATGGCGGGGCCAATCTGCCGTATGCCGCGCTGGTCGGGGTCTATGAGGAGCAGGGGCGGACCTGCGTGCCGTTCACCTTCCCGCCCGACAGCCCCAACCTGCACATGCTGATTGCCGTCGCCAACGACGAGCAGCGGCGCAAATACCTCGAACCATACGCTCGGGGCGAGGCGCATTCGTGCATCGCGATCTCCGAACCCGGCGCCGGCGGCGACCCCGCCGGCATGACGACCAGAGCCGTGAAACAAGGCGACGACTGGGTGATCAACGGGCGAAAGATCTGGGTTAGCCGGGTGCCGCAGGCGGATTTCATGATCCTGATGGCGCGTACCGGGGAGGGCAAGCGGGCCGAAGGGGTGACGGCCTTCATCATCGAGCGCGGCACCAAGGGCTTCATCATCGAGCGCGAGATTCCGATGATCGGCGGGCAGCGGACCTATGAACTGGTGTTCGAGGACTGCCGGATTCCGGCCGGCCAGGTGCTGGGCGTCGAGGGCAGGGGCTATGCGCCGATGCAGTTGCGGCTGACGGTGCGGCGGCTGCAGATGGGGGCGTGGTGCGTCGGGATCTGCCGCCGCGCGCTCGATATGATGGTGGAACATACCAGGCAGCGGGTGACGTTCGGGCAGCGGCTGGCGGACCGGCAGGCGATCCAGTGGTGGATCGCGGATGCGGCGATCAAGATCCATGCCTGCCGGCTGATGGTGTATGACGCGGCGACCAAGGCCGATGCGGGCAAGGACGTGCGCACCGAGGCGTCGATGGTGAAGCTGTACGGCACCGAAATGGCGACCGAGGTCGTCGATCACGCGATGCAGTCATTCGGCGCGATGGGCGTGGCGAAGGAACTGCCCCTGCAGTTGATGGCGCAGAAGGTGCGGACGATGCGGGTCTATGAAGGTCCGTCGGAGGTGCACCGCATGGCAATCGCGCGCCGCATCATCGGCCGGTGACCGATCCTCGGATCAAGGCGGGGATCTGGGTCAGCATGGCGTTGCGGATGGGCAACGCCGACGGGCGCTACGGCGCGGTGATCCGCAAGGGCGATCCGGACGCCGGCGGCGTGTTGGTTGTGTTGCGCAACGACAAGGCGGTCTCGGTGCTGTCGCAGATGCGTTCGGGCGCCGGCGAGCTTGCCTGGATGCGGGCGACGGGCCCCGGCCCGGTGGATGACGCGGCTGCGGACGCCTATATCGCGCGGCAGGTGAAGTTCGATCCCGATTTGTGGGTGATCGAGTTCGAGGCGCCCGACCTGCTGCCGCCATTCGAGGCGAAACTGTTATAAGATTGCTGGAAATCCAGCCCGTGGCGTGACAGTGTCGCCGCAGAGCAAAAAAGGGAGTGCGCGATGTCTGCAATCAAGGGAAGCTGCCGCTGCGGCAAGGTGACGTATTCGTCCGATGCCGATCCGGTGTTTGTCGGCGTGTGTCATTGCAAGAGCTGTCAGAAATCCACCGGGTCGGCGTATGCGACGGTGATCGCGGTGCCGACCGCAACGCTGACGGTAAGCGGCCCGTTGACTCAGTTCGATGACCGCGGGGATTCCGGGCAGGGGACGCATCGCTCGTTTTGTTCTGCGTGCGGATCGACGGTGGTTCAGTCGGCGGACGTCATGGCGGGGATCACGATGATTCCGCTGGGCACGCTGGACGACCCGACGGCGGTCAGTCCGGTGATGCAGATCTATTGCGACAGCGCGCTGTCATGGGCGCCGATCGCCGGGATGCAGAGTTTCGCGAAGATGCCGATGCCGGGGTAGTTTGCCCGGCGGGGGCTGGTGTGGCGTTACGTGAACCGCTCCCAAGCGGTCTGGCGCGAGACACCCAGCCGTCCCGCGATGGCGGCCCAACTGACGTCCTGAGAGCGCAAAGTCTCGACGATCGTCTGCAGGTGCCGGCGATGCGCTTCGGCGGTGGCGTTGACCGGGGCAAGAAGCGCGAGCAGGCGATCCTTCGGCCACGTCGTGGGATCGAACGCCCGCGGGGCGGCGGGACCCTCGCCGTGCATGATCACCTGGCAGACGGCGACGCATTCGTTGCAGATGTGGATGCCGCCCGGGCCGGCGGCAAGTTTTTCAATGTCGTCCTCCGACTTGCCGCAGAACGAGCAGTGCAGTTTTACGGGCATGGCGCACCTGTCAGGTTAATCCTGACTGTCAGGTGTGCCCTGACGACGGTGTTGTCAAGCCCTGGCCACAGGCCGCTCGGCTTCTATGACAGGCGGACCTTGACGTATCGGCCGGGTGCGTCCTCGATCGGTGTGAGCTTGCCGTCGCCGGGCTGGCGGGCGGGCACCATGGTCTTGTCGGACGACAGGATCCAGCGTTGCCAGTCGGGCCACCAGGACCCGGCGATCTCGGTGGCGCCGGCGAACCAGGCTTCCGGGTCGGGCGGGACCTCTTTGTTGATCCAATGACCGTATTTGCCGCCCTCTGGCGGGTTGACCACGCCGGCGATGTGGCCGGAGGCCGCCAGCACGAAGCGGTTGGCGCCACCCAGCAACTGGGTGCCCCGGTAGGTCGATTTCCAGGGCGCGATGTGGTCTTCACGGGTCGAGAGGAAATAGGCCGGGGTCTTGATCTTGCCGAGGTCGATCGGCACGCCGTCGAGGGAGATGCCGTTCGGTGTGGAGAGCAGATTTTCCTGGTACATTTTCCGCAAATAGAAGCTGTGCATCTTCGCTGGCATGCGCGTGGAATCGGAATTCCAGTACAGCAGGTCGAACGGGAACGGGTCCTGGCCCATCAGGTAGTTGTTGACCACATAGGACCAGATCAGGTCGTTGGCGCGCAGCATGTTGAACGTGGTGGCCATCTCGCTGCCTTCCAGGAAGCCGCGCTTGGCCATTTTTTCTTCGACGAGTTGCAGTTGTTCCTCGTCGATGAAGACACCGAGTTCGCCGGCTTCCTGGAAGTCCAGCATGGTGACGAAGAAGGTCGCGGTCTTGATGCGGTCGTCGCCTTTTTCGGCCATGTAGGCGAGGGTCGACGCGAGCAGGGTGCCGCCGAGGCAGTAGCCGATGGCGTTGACGTCGCGCTCGCCGGTGGCCTGTTCGATCGCGTCGAGGGCCGCGAGGTAGCCTTGCCTCATATAGTCTTCGAAGTTCTTCTCGGCGAGTTTTTCGTCCGGGTTGACCCAGGAGATGACGAAGACGGTGTGCCCCTGCGACACCGCCCATCGGACAAAGCTGTTCCGTGGCCGCAGATCGAGAATGTAAAATTTATTGATCCAGGGCGGACCGATCAGCAACGGGCGTTTCAGCACTGTCTCGGTCAGCGGGGTGTACTGGATAAGCTGCATCAGTTCGTTTTCGTAGACGACCTTGCCGGGGGACACGCCGATGTTCTCACCGACATGGAACGCCTCGGTGTCGGTCATCTTGATGTGCAGCTTGCCCTTGCCGCGCTCGAGGTCGCTGAGCAGGTTGTTGAGGCCTTTGAGCAGGTTCTCGCCGCCGGTTTCGGCGGTTTTGCGCAGCACTTCGGGGTTGGTGAGCAGGAAGTTGGACGGGCTCATCGCGTCGATGAACTGGCGTGAATAGAAGTCCACCTTCTGCGCGGTCTTGGGGTCGAGCCCGTCGACGTGGGTTACCACGTCCTGCATGTAGCGGGCGGACAGCAGGTAGGACTGCTTGATGAAGTCGAAGACTTCATTTTCTTTCCAGGCTTCGTCCTTGAAGCGCTTGTCGCTGGATTTCGGGCCGATTACCGGTTCGGTGTCGATCCCCATGATGCGGCGCGTGGTGTTCTGCCACAGCGTCACGTAATCCTGCCAGAAACCAAGCTGGGCCTGCATCAGCCGGGTTGGGTTGGCCATCATGCGGGTGGTCATTTCCAGGAAGGCGCGGCCGATGTTCAGCGGGTCGGCGGCGTGATCCGCCTGCGGCTGGCGCTTCAGCCATTCGCCGACCAGGCGTTGCGACCGTTCGGCGATATCGGCCATGGACCGGCCGACGACCGCCGGGTCGGGCATCTTGAAGCCGGCCGCATCGACGGTGCCGACGGACGCAGCTTGCGGCGTGGCGGCACCGGTCGTCGTCGGTCTGGTCGAGGCGTTGGCAGGCGCGTTTCCTACGTTCTTATCGTTCGGAGCCATGGAGACATCCTTTGCGTCGGCGACACCAGCGGCTACACAGGCCGCCGTTAGCGGAGAGCGGAACCAGCATATGGTGGTGAGCGAATTAGACGCGCAAGCTAGTTGTGCGAGAAAACCGGGGCAAGCCACAATAAAGGCGGCTGCCATGCTGGCTGCGATTGGCTGGCTGCTGGCTGGCTGCTCGACGATCTCGTCGATGAACCCGGTGAATTGGTGGCATCGGCAGGAGGGCGGCAAGATTGCGCAGGACCGGCCGGCGCCGCCGGGCGCGGATCAGGCGTACCCGAATATCTCCACCGTGCCGGCGCGGCCGGAGCCGCCAAATGCGGACGAATTGAAGAAGCTGACCGATTCGCTGGTGGCGGATCGCACCAATGCGCAGCATGCGGCGGAGGCGGCGCCGCTGGCTGATCCGTCCTCGCCGACCGCTTCGCCGGCGCTGTTCGGAGTGGGGACGGCGCCTCCGCCTCCGCCGCCGGGGGTTGCGGGTTCGCCGGCGGGCGGTGGTCCCGCTGCTGGTGGTTCCGCTCCGGCGGGCGCGGCGCCGGTCGCCAGCGCATCGATGCCGGCGGTCACCGCGCCGCCTGCCCCGGCCACGCCACCGTCTCCGGCGCCACGCAAGCCGGTGCAGAGCACGCCGCTGGAGGCGCCGGCACCGGTTGCTGCCGCGGCTGCGCCCCCTGGCGCGCCTGCGGGTGGCGATACGACTGCGGCTGTTCCGGCTGTTCCGGCCGCGCCGGTCGCGCCGGCTGTTTCGGCGCCGCCGGCCGTGCCGGCCGCGGTTGCGGCGCAGCCTGCGCCGGCCGCGGTTGCGGCGCAGCCTGCGCCGGCCGCGCCGGCGGCCGGGGAAACGATTGCCGGGCCGACCCCGACGCTGCCGGCTGCCCCGCCGCCGCGTCCGGCCGTCGCCGGTGCGCCGCCGCCGCCCGTGGTGGTTCCGACGCCGATGCCGGCGCCGCCGGCCGGCCAGTCGGCGACGATCGTGTTCGAGAACCAGGCGGCGAACCTGGGGTCGCAAGCCGCCGATGAGGTGAAAGCCTTCGCGGCGAAGCGTGGCACCGGGACGATCTCGGTGATCGGCTACGGCGATTCGGCGTCCAGCGCGCCGGAGGCGCAGTCGGCGGCGCTGAACCTGGGTCTGTCGCGGGCGCAGTCGATCGTCGATGTGCTGAAAGCGGCCGGCGTGCCGGGAACCGCGATCCGCGTGAGTGCGGAAGCTTCCGGTCGCGGCGCGTCCCTGCAATTGCTACAATAGTATTTTCCAGAACCCCGAAAGGCCTGCCATGAGTACCGATAAGTCCGGCGAGTTCCATCGCATCCGCCGCCTGCCGCCCTACGTCTTCGCCGAAGTCAACACGGCCAAGGCGAAGGCTCGCGGCGCCGGAGAGGACATCATCGACCTCGGCATGGGCAACCCGGACAGCCCGACACCGGCGCATATCGTGGCCAAACTGATTGAGACGGTGCAGGACCCGCGGTCGCACCGCTATTCCGTCAGCAAGGGGATTCCCGGGCTGCGGCGGGCGCTGGCGACGTATTACCAGCGCCGCTTCGATGTCGGGCTGGACCCGGAAACCGAGGTGGTGGCGACGCTGGGGTCGAAAGAGGGTTTAGCGAATTTGGCCTCGGCGATCACCAGCCCGGGCGACACGATCCTGGTGCCGAACCCGTCCTATCCGATCCATCAGTTCGGCTTCATCATCGCCGGCGCGGCGGTGCGCAGCATTCCGGCACGGCCGGACGAGGACATGTTGCGGGCGCTGGACCGCGCGGTGCGGCACTCGGTGCCGAAGCCGACGGCGCTGATCGTCAATTTCCCGTCCAATCCGACCGCGTATCTGGCCGATCTGGATTTCTACAAGGAGATCGTGGCGTTCGCCCGCAAGCACGAGATCTGGGTGATGTCCGATCTGGCCTACGCGGAGATTTATTTCGGCGACGCGCCGCCGCCGTCGATCCTGCAGGTGCCGGGGGCGAAGGACATCGCGGTGGAGTTCACCTCGCTGTCGAAAACTTACTCGATGCCGGGGTGGCGGATGGGGTTCGCGGCGGGGAATCCGCGGCTGATCAACGCGCTGACCCGGATGAAATCGTATCTGGATTATGGCGCGTTTACGCCGATCCAGGTCGCGGCGGTGACGGCGCTGACCGGACCGCAGGACTGCGTCGAGCAGATGCGAAGCTTGTACCGGGAACGGCGGGACGTGCTGATCAAGGGGCTGGTCTCGGCCGGGTGGGACATGCCGTCGCCGGAGGGGTCGATGTTCGCGTGGGCGCCGATCCCGCCACAGTATGCGTCGCTCGGCAGCGTGGAATTTTCCAAACTGCTGCTGGAGCGGGCGAAGGTCGCGGTGGCGCCGGGCTTGGGCTTCGGCGAGCACGGCGAGGGGTACGTGCGGATCGCGCTGGTGGAGAACAATCACCGGCTGCGGCAGGCGATCCGCAACATCCGCGGCTTCCTGCACGCCGGCTCGAATGTGGCGGAGCCGGTGTTGTCTGAGGCGGGCGCGCCATGACCCGTCCGCTTTCGGTTGGGGTGGCCGGGCTGGGGACGGTCGGCGGCGGCGTGCTCAAGATGCTGCGCGATAACGCGGACATCGTGGCGGCCAGGGCCGGACGGCCGATCGCGGTGACGGCGGTGTCCGCTCGGGATCGGGCGAAGGATCGCGGATTTCCGGTGTCGGGGCTGCGCTGGTACGAGGATCCGGTGGCGCTGGCGGCCGATCCGGGTGTCGATGTGGTTGTGGAGGTGATCGGCGGGTCGGACGGGCCGGCTTTGGCGCTGGCCGAGGCGTCGATCGCGGCGGGCAAGCCGCTGGTGACGGCGAACAAGGCGCTGCTGGCGGTGCATGGCGCGGCGCTCGCTCGGTCGGCCGAGGAACGCGGCGTGCCGCTGGCGTTCGAGGCGGCGGTGGCCGGCGGGATTCCGGTGATCAAGGCGCTGCGCGAGGGGCTGGCGGGCAACCGGATCAGCGCCGTTGCCGGTATCCTGAACGGCACCTGCAATTATATCCTCACGCAGATGCGCGAGCGCGGGCGCGAGTTCGCCGAGGTGCTGGCCGACGCGCAGAAGCTTGGCTATGCCGAGGCCGATCCGTCATTCGACATCGATGGCGTGGATGCGGCGCACAAGTTGGCAATTCTGGCGGCGTTGGCGTTCGGCCGGCCGGTGGCGTTCGATCATGTCCATGTCGAGGGGATCCGGCGGATCTCGGCTTTGGATATCGCGTTTGCGACCGAGCTTGGCTACCGGATCAAGCTGCTGGGGATCGCGCGGCAGTCGGAGGCCGGGATCGAGGCGCGGGTGCATCCGTGCATGGTGCCGCAGAGCGCGCCGATCGCTCGGGTGGACGGTGTGTTCAACGCGGTGGTGGCCGAGGGCGATTTTGTCGGCCGGGTGATGCTGGAGGGACGCGGGGCAGGGGCCGGGCCGACGGCGTCGGCGGTGGTGGCCGATCTGGTCGATCTTTCCCGCAATCGGCTGACTCCGGTGTGGGGCGCGGCCGGCGCGCTGCTGTCCACGGCGCCGTCGGTGCCAATGAGCGCGCATGTCGGGGCGTATTACCTGCGGCTCATGGTGGTGGACCGGCCAGGGGTGATCGCGGATGTGACGGCAATCCTGCGGGATATGGGCGTGTCTCTCGAATCGATGCTGCAGCGCGGGCGCAGTCCGGGGGAGGCGGTGCCGGTGGTCCTGGTGACGCACGAGACACGGGAAAGCGCGATGCGGGAGGCGCTGGCGCGGATCGGGGCGCTGCCGACGGTGATGGAGGAGCCGACGCTGATCCGGATCGAGGTGGGTTAAGCCGGCGCCAGTCTTGTGCCCCGGTAGAGCGCCGTCAGGTCGGTTGTGAAGTCGATGCTGCGGAGGGTCAGGGGACCGTCTTCGATCGTGACGGCTTGCTCTGGCCAGTTGCCCTCCGCGTCGCGCCGCAGCAGGTCGGCGCGGATCGCGGTGCTGTGGACGATCAGGATTTCCTGCACCGATGGGATGGTGGTGTAGGCCCAGATATTGGTCCAGGTCTCGGCCTGATTGCTGGGCGAGAGGATTTCGACCAGCAGGACCGGGTCGGTGAGGGTCGATTCCTCTTGCTGGTAGTCCGAACAGGTCACGGCCAGGTCCGGAATTCGGAAATTGCTGTCGGAGCGGACGCGGGGGACGATGCCGGGTGCCGTGATCACCGTGCAGGGGCCGCCGCTTGCGCTCAGGTGGGCGTCGATCAGGCTGCTCAGTCTTGCCTGGATACGTCCGTGCGTCCGGCTGGCCGGCGCCATGGCGCGCGGCTCTCCGTCCAGGAGTTGCCAGGGCGGACCCGAGGGCGCGTCCCAGGCGAGGAATTCCTGCACGGTCATGACGGCAGGTATGCGGAGCGCGGCTTCCATCTGGGCCTTGTAGCACGATTTTGGGCGTGGGGCGACCTGGTCGGGCAGGAAAGCCACCTCACAACCCAAATACAAACCGCGCGTTATCCCGAAACACCGCCTGCCGCTCCGCATCACTCAACTGTATCCGAAACGTAAACCGCGGGTCGTCGAAATCCCAGTGCGGGTAGTCAGTCGAGAACAGCAGCCTATCCCACCCGATCCAGTCGATGATCTCCCGCAGATCCCCCGGTTCTTCAGTCTCCTCGATCGGCTGCGTCGTATACCAGAACCGTTCCCGAATCGACTCGGACGGAGGCCGCCGCACATGCGGCACCTCACTCCGCATCCGCCTCCACAGCTTGTCCAGCCGCCACCCCAGCGACGGCGCCCACGCAAACCCGCACTCGATCAGCACAAACCGCAGCGTCGGAAACCGCTCCGTCACCCCCTCCATGATCAGGCTCGTCACCACTGCCTGCATGCTTTGCGCATTGGCATGGTGTTCCTGCATATAGAACGACGGCCATCCCGCCCCCGTCGACGGATGCCCCGGCACGCCGGAAATATGCAGTCCGATCGGCAGCCCCGCCGCCACCGCCGCCTCATAGATCGGCCAATACCGCCGCCGCCCCGGCGGCTCCATCATCCGCGGCGGCATGTTGATCACCCGGAACGCCGGATCGACAGCGCACCGCTCGATCTCCGCCACCGCCGCCACCGGATCCTCCTGCGGAATGGTGATCCCCGCTGACAACCGAGGCTCGTTCCGAACCCACGCCTCGATCTGCCAGTCATTGGTGGCGCGGCACAGCGCCGCGGCAAAATCCAGATTGCGTTCGTCGCAGCCGCCCGGGCGCAGGCACATCAGCATGCCGTGCTCGATCCCGTAGGCATCGAGATGCTGCCGCCGCATGAAATCGAGGTCGGAGCCGGGCGGTCCGCCGCCCGGCGGCCACGCATCCGCCCGGGCCACCGCGGGGGTCATCCGGGGATGCGCCAGCGTCGAGGACAGCCCCTGGCGCAGATGCGCGCCGTACGCACGCCAATGGTCGCGCCAGCGCGCGGACAGAAACGGCGAAAGATCGTCAGCGGAGCGAAAGTTGGGATGGATGTCGCAGTCGACGATGCCGGTGGCGGCCTGCGACGGTGCGTCCTTTTCGAGAACGGTCTGGCTCATGCGACGGTCTCCCGGAGTGCGGCGGCGAGGCGCGGATAGGTGGCCATTGCGTTGCCGGTCAGCAGCCCCGGCAACATCTCCGCCGGGAACCCAACCGGCAGCGCCCGATCCCCATCGAACTGGCAGTGCGGAAAATCGGTGGAGAACAGCAGCATCCCGTCACCTCCAATATGCCGCAGCGTCGCTCGCACCTTCCCAGCATCCTCCGGCGCGTCGAACGGCTGCAACGTCAGCCGCACCCGCTCGCGCACGATATCCGGCGGCGCCCGATCCACCCACGGCGCATCCGGCCGCAACCCGCGCCAGATCTTGTTGGTGCGCCACAGAAACGGCGGCAGCCAGGTGATCCCCGACTCCAGCAACACCACTGTCAGCCCAGGGAACTTGGTGAACACGCCCTCGGTGATCAGCGACAGCAACTGGCTGTCGAACGCCTGCGCCTGAGCCGCATAGTCCTCGATGATATAAGACGGCCAGCCCGTCGGGGCTGGCGCATGCCGGAACATCCCGCCCGCATGGATGCCCACCGGCAGCCCGTGTCGCTCGGCCGCCTGATACAAAGGCCAGTAAAAGCGGCGACCAAGCGGCATGTCGGTCATCGCCGGCACCAGCACCTGCACAAACCGACCATCAGCCGCGCACCGCTCGATCTCCGCCGCGGCGAGGTCGGGGCTTTGCATCGGCACGGTAATCGCGGCGAACAGGCGCGGTTCGGCGTCCAGCCATTCGGCGCGCATCCAGTCATTGATCGCGCGGCAAAAGGCGGCGGCCATGTCCTCGCTGTGCAGCGCCATCGAGCCGTGCAGGCACTGCGCGATGGCGGCGCGCAGGCCGAAACGATCGAGATGCGCGCGCATCGCCGGCAGGTCGGCCGGTTTCCCGGACAGCGGCGCGTTGGGCGGGTAGGCGGTCAGGCTGAAATCCAGCCGGTCGATGCCGCGGATGCGGAACTGGTCGCGCCAGTAATCGTCGCAGTACGGCAACAAAGCGCCGACCGACGGCACCGAGACATGCACGTCGCAGTCGATCGCGCCTTGCGTGGGTTGCCGCATGATCCTCTCCTGTTCGATAAGCCGCATCACGCGCTTACCGACAGGCAAATGCAATCGCCGGATCGGCGAGGAACCGGGGAGATGCCAGGTGTGCTGATTGACGTAACCGAGATCATTGATTCCACACGGCTGAACGGCTTTCACCTGCGCGTCGTCGGGCTGTGCGCGCTGCTGATTTTCTTCGACGGGTTCGATTTGCAGGCGATCAGCTATGTGGCGCCCGCGGTGTCGCAGGCGTTGGGGATCTCGCGGCCGATGCTGGGGCCGGTGTTCTCGGCCGGGCTGGCCGGCCTGACGCTGGGGGCGCTGGTGTTCGGGCTGCTGGGCGACCGCTGGGGGCGGAAGACCGTGTTCATCCTGTGCGGGGTGCTGTTCGGGCTGGCCTCCCTGGGCACGGCAACGGCAACAGACCTCCACCAGTTGCTGCTGTGGCGGCTGGCGGCGGGGTTCGGCCTGGGCGGCGCGACGCCGATCGCGATCACCATCGCGACCGATTACTGCCCGACGCGGCTGCGGGCGGTGCTGACGATGATCATGTATTGCGGCTTCACCATCGGCGGCGTGGTCGGCGGCTGGATTGCCGCGCTGGTGCTGCCTTATGGGTGGGAGGTGCTGTTCTATATCGGCGGCGTGCTGCCGCTGCTGCTGGCGCCGGTGCTGCTGCTCGCACTGCCGGAAACGGTCGAGTTCCTGGTCAACAAACAGCGCGATCCGGCCCAAATCGCTCGGATTCTGGCGCGTCTGCAACCGGGGTATGCGCCGCCGCCGGGGGCGCGCTTCGTGCTGGCGCACCAGAACGCCGGCGGGTTCCAGGTGATCGAGCTGTTCCGGCAGCGCAGAGCGGTGCGGACGCTGCTGCTGTGGGGAATTTTCTTTTGCAGCCTGGTGACGCTGTTCGCGCTGACCACGTGGCTGCCGGCGCTGCTGAATTCGCTCGGCCTGACGCCGGGGCAGATCGTTGGGGTGACCGGTGCGGTGCAGGGCGGCGGCCTGGTCGGTTCGCTGATCTTTGCCCGGATCATTCTGTCGGTGCGCCCATTTCTAATGATTTCGATCGGGTATCTGCTGCCGGCGGTCTTTCCGATGCTGTTTGGAGCCGGCTTGCTCACCGGAATTTGCCTTGTGGGAACACAGAATTTGCTGAATGCAATGAGCGCGCAAATCTATCCGGCGGCGATCCGGTCCACCGGCGTCGGCTGGGCGATCGGGATCGGGCGGACCGGTGCGATCCTCGGCCCAAGTATCGCCGGATTGCTGCTGGCATTTCATTTCGTTGCAGCAGACCTGTTTCTGTTCTCGGCAATTCCGCCGGCGCTGGCGGGCCTTGTGGCTCTTGTGCTGTTCAGCGCGATGAAGCGCTTGTAGGTTTACGGTCCTTACAGCAAGGTTACACGCCCGGGTTCCGGCGAAAGGCGGCCAGCATGGATTTTCAGCGATTGAGGGACAAGTTGACGTGCTGCTGATCGAGGCTGATGGCAAGGCCTTGTTCACGGCGGTCGGCATCCCGGTTCCGGCCGGGGTTGTGGTGACGGACGTGGTGCCGGCGTTGCCGAACGACGGGCCCTTTGTGGTGAAGGCGCAGGTGCCGGTAGGCGGCCGCGGCAAGGCGGGCGGGGTGGTGCTGTGCAATACAAGGCCGGAGGCCGAGGCGGCGGTGGCAGGCATGCTGGGCAGCCGCCTGAAGGGGCATGCAATCGAATCCTGCCTGGTGGAAGCGGCGGTGGCAGGGGCGGAACGTTACCTCGCCATCATGGTCGATCCGGCGAGCTATGGGTTGCGGGTGATGTTTTCGGCGGCCGGCGGCGTCGCGATCGAGCAGTCGGACTCGGTCGAGGCACGGCTGTGCGCGCCGCATCCGGGCGCGGTGACCGAGGCGCTGAACGATCTGATCGCAAATGAACCCGAAGCCTGGCGGGCGCAGGTGGCGGCGATCGGCAAGGCGCTGGCCTCACTGTTGCTGGAGAAAGAACTGGCGCTGGCCGAGATCAATCCGCTGTTCGTTGCGGAATCGGGGTGTGTCGCCGGCGATGCCAAGGTGGTGGTCGATCTGAACGCGATGTATCGGCAACCGGTTCTGTCGGCGATGATCGCCGCACGCCCGACGGTGTATGCGGATGCCTGCCGCAAGCTGACGGAAGGGTTCGATTATGTCGAACTCGATCCGGAAGGTGAGATTGGCCTGGTCACCACCGGAGCCGGGCTGTCGATGATGCTGATTGACGAATTGACCGCGCGCGGGGCGAAACCGCTGAACTTCTGCGATATCCGTACCGGGCAGATGCGCGGCAGCCCTGCGCGCCTGATCCGGGTCCTGGAATGGATTACCGCGCGGCCGTCGCTGAAGGCGGTGCTGGTCAACATCTTCGCCGGCATCACCGATCTGGGCGAGTTCGCCGGACTGCTGGCGGCGGCGGTCACGGCCTCGCCGGGATTGCACGTGCCGGTGGTGGCGCGCTTGGTCGGGCGCAACGCGGCAGACGCGAAGCGCATCCTGGCGGCGGCGTTACCGGATATGCTGGTGACCGAGGACCTGGCAGAGGCCCTGGCGCGGATCGACGCGATCGTCGGGGCAGCGCCATGATCGGAACGTTGTCGCGCACCACGCCGGTGATTGTGCAGGGCATCACCGGCCGGATGGGGCGCAGCCACGCGACGCTGATGCGCGCTTACGGAACGAACATCGTCGGCGGCACCTCGTCGCGGAAGGACGCAACGGAAGCGGCCGGGGTGCCGGTGTTCGCGTCCTGCGCCGAGGCGGTGCTGGAAACCGGGGCGGTGGCGTCGGTGGCGATGGCGCCGCCGGAGGAGACCTGGGCGGCGGTGCAGGAGGCGCTGGCCGCCGGGATCAAGCTGATCGTCACAGTCGCGGAAGGGGTGCCGTTGCATGACGCGATCAGGATCGGCCGGGCGGTGCGGCGGGCCGGCGCAGTGTGGGTCGGTGCCTCGACGCCGGGGCTGGCGGTGCCCGGCCAGTGCAAGCTGGGGTTCCTGCCCAATGTGTGCCTCCGGCCGGGGCCGCTCGGGATCATGTCAAAAAGCGGCACATTGTCATACGAGGTCGGCTACCGGCTGACGCGGGTGGGGCTGGGGCAGAGCATCTGGGTGGGTGTCGGCGGCGATGCGGTGAAGGGCGTTCGTTTCGCCGACCTGCTGCCGGTGTTCTTCGACGACAAGCGCACCAAGGGGATCATCCTCGTCGGTGAGGTCGGCGGTTCGGAGGAGGAGGAGTGTGCCGAGGCGTTCCTGCGCCTGGGGCCCAGGAAGCCGCTGTTCGCGGTGATCGCCGGGCGCGAGGCGAAGGAGGGCGTATCGATGGGTCACGCCGGGGCGCTGGTGCATGGCGCGTTCGGCACGCTGGAGTCGAAGACGAAACGGCTGACCGAGGCGGGCGCGACGGTGTTCGGCTCGATCGATGCGCTGATCGATCATTGCGCGCGGTATTACCGGTTCGACCGGCGGTAACGTCGGGCCTTGGCTGCGCTTCGCCATCCGGGGCATGCGACCGGCGCCATTTCAGGATAAACTCCGGTTCAGGCGGGGCGACGGCATGCCTCGCCAGAAAAAACCGGGAGGATAAGCTGAATGATAAGCCGGCGCATGGTGACGGCTGGGGCGGCGGCGTCGCTTCTGGCGCCCGCGGTTTCACGCGGCGCGGCGGCGGCGCCGCTCACCTTCATCCCCCAGTCCGATCTCACCATCCTCGATCCCGTCGTCACCACGGTCTATACCGCTCGGAATCACGGCTACATGGTGTTCGACACGCTGTTCGGGATGGACAGCCAGTATCAAATGAAACCACAAATGCTGGACGGCGTCTCGCTCGCGGCGGACGGAACCATCTGGAACCTGACGCTGCGCGACGGCCTGCTGTGGCACGACGGCGAGCCGGTCCTGGCGCGCGACTGCGTCGCCTCGATCCGCCGCTGGGCGGTCCGCGACGGAAGGGCCAACCGTCGCGCACCGCGGCGGTTCGGCGCGACGGCGGCTGGTTCGGCGGCGCCGGCCGAGCACCCGCGGTGCCGCGCGATGCCGACGTGCTGACCGAGGCCGATCTGAGCACCTATGTGGCGTTCCTGACCCGCAACGGATTCTTCGGGCCTGACTCGTGGTACATGAACCATGCGCGCAACATCGCCTATGCGGAGGCGGCGCAGGACGGCGGGCTTCTGTCGATGCCGGTGCTGTTCCTGCACGGCGCCTATGATTACACATGCGAGACAATCGATTCGCGGCTGGCGGAACCGATGCGGGGCGCCTGCGTTGACCTGACCGAGGTTGTCGTGACCTCCGGCCACTGGATGGCGCAGGAAAACCCCGTTGCCGTCAACGCCGCCCTGGCCCGGTTTCTGGCCGCCAAGCTGACCGGTTCATGGTGACAGACGAGGGAGCCTGATGCCGCGCAAGCCGAAACCTCGGATCCGGATCGGTGTCGGCGGCTGGACCTTCGAACCGTGGCGCGGCGTGTTTTATCCGGACGGTCTGGCGCAGCGGCGGGAACTGGAATTTGCCAGCCGCAAGCTGAGCTCGATCGAGATCAACGGGACATATTACGGCTCGCAGACGGCGGAAACCTTCCGGAAATGGCATGACGAGACGCCGGATGATTTCGTCTTCGCGCTGAAAGCGCCGCGGTTCGTCACCAACCGGCGGGCGCTGGCGGAGGCGGGGCCGTCGATCGAGCGGTTCTTCGGCAGCGGGGTGATGCAACTCGGCGACAAATTAGGTCCGATCAACTGGCAGTTCATGCCGACGAAAAAGTTTGATCCGGAGGATTTTGAAGGCTTTCTGCGGCTGCTGCCGACCCATGTGGCAGGGCGGGCGATCCGCCATGCGGTGGAGGTGCGGCACGACAGTTTTCGCAACACCCAGTTCGTCGCGCTCGCCCGCGATTTTGGGGTGGCAATCGTGATCGCCGGTGATGCGGCGTATCCGCAGATCGGCGATGTCACGGCGCCGTTTGTCTATGTGCGGATCATGGGCACTGGCGAGGCGGAACCGGCCGGCTATGCGG
>Ga0302320_10006696_pt1 | contig 25492 bp, 12 predicted proteins | sample Bog_T0_3_FD_202130 | JGI IMG/M metagenome (GOLD analysis project Ga0302320, IMG submission 202130) | Peat permafrost microbial communities from Stordalen Mire near Abisko, Sweden - Bog_T0_3 | ecosystem: Environmental > Terrestrial > Soil > Wetlands > Peat | place: Sweden: Abisko, Stordalen Mire... | reverse complement strand
TATTGGGCGCAGGCCTCTTCGCTGCTAAAGCGCCTCTCGAGCTCAAGCAATGTCCTCGGAAAATCCTCGTCCATGGCCCCAAACACTACAGGTTGGGGCCAGTGGCGTCAAGTACATATCCCTAAGTGCCGATGAAGGCCAGCCACGCCGCGATCGCGGCAGAAGGGAGGGCAAGAGTACCGTATGTGGATTGTCAAGCTTGCTCTTAACCGGCCGTATACATTTATCGTTCTCGCGCTGCTCATTCTCATCGCTGCGCCGGTGGTCATCCTGCGCACGCCTACCGATATCTTTCCCGACATCAATATTCCGGTCGTTTCGATCGGCTGGACGTATACCGGCCTCAATCCTGAAGAGCTCGAAGGACGTCTGACCTCGCCGTACGAGAAGGCGCTCACCACGCTGGTCGACAATATCCAGCATATTGAGTCGACAACATATAACGGCGAAGCGATCGTGAAGGTGTTCTTACAGCCCGGAGCGTCGCTCGATACCGCCAATGCTCAGGTCACCGCGGCATCGCAGTATCTGCTGCGGCAGCTTCCTCCGGGCACGCTGCCTCCGCAGGTCATCAATTTTTCGGCATCCAGCGTACCTATTCTGCAGCTTGGCATTTCAGGTGATGGCCTGTCGGAAGCTCAGCTGAACGACTACGCGACCAACTTCATCCGCACGCAGCTTATTACCGTGCCAGGCGCAGTGGTGCCGTCGCCCTACGGCGGCAAGCAGCGGCAGATCAGCGTGAACATGGACCAGGCCGAGATGCAATCCAAAAGTATTGCTCCGGGTGACATATTGAATGCATTGGCGCTGCAGAGTGTGGTTCAGCCTTCTGGCACCATCAAGATCGGGCAGTCGGAATACGACGTAAGGACAAATGGATCGCCGCGCACTGTCGAGGGTCTCGCCAATATTCCCATCAAGCAGGTGAATGGCACTACGATTTATCTGCGCGACGTAGCCAGCGTCAGCGACGGATTTCAGGTGCAGACCAACATCGTTCGCCAGGATGGGCATCGTGGAGTCCTGATTTCAATTCTAAAAAGCGGCAATGCGTCAACTCTGGATGTCGTTAAGGGAATCCGGTCGATCCTACCGCGTGTGGCGAGCACAGTGCCGCCACAACTGAAGATGACGCCGCTCTCGGATCAAAGCATCTTTGTTCGCGCAGCCGTCCAGGGCGTAATTCGGGAAGCTATCATCGCGGCCGCCTTGACAGCTGTGATGATCCTTGTGTTCCTCGGCAGTTGGAGATCGACACTGATCATCGCGATCTCGATTCCGCTATCGATTCTCTCATCCATCATCATTCTTGGTTTGATCGGCGAAACCATCAATACCATGACGCTGGGCGGACTGGCGCTGGCCGTTGGGATCCTGGTCGACGACGCCACCGTCACCATTGAAAACATTGAGCGCTTTCTGGAGGAAGGCCACGACCTTCGAGAGGCGATTCTCGAAGGTGCGTCGCAGATCTCCGTTCCGGCACTCGTCTCGACACTTTGTATCTGCATCGTGTTTCTGCCGATGTTCTTACTTGGTGGCGTGGCGCGATTCCTCTTTGTTCCATTGGCAGAGGCAGTGGTGTTCGCCATGCTTGCCAGCTACTTGCTGAGTCGCACGCTGGTGCCTACGCTGGCAATGTACCTGCTGCGAGCAAAGGAACACGGCGCTGCAGCGAAAGGTATCTTCGCGCGCTTTCAGCAGGGATTTGAGCGGGTTTTTGAACGTGTGCGCGAACGGTACCATTCGCTGTTGCAGTCGCTCGTCTTCCGGCATCGTATCTTCATTCCGTCGTTCCTGGGGATTTGTCTTGCTGCTTTCATTCTTGTGCCATTCCTTGGCGAAGACTTTTTCCCGCAGACGGACAGCGGGCAGTTCATTCTGCATGTCCGCGCGCCTTCTGGAATGCGCATTGAAGAGACCGCACAACTATTCGACCTGGTCGAAGGAGAAATCCGTAAGGAGATACCGGCTAAGCAGATCGACAACATTCTCGACAACATCGGCTTGCCCTACAGCGCGCTGAACACGCAGCACCTTACCAACGGCACGCTGGGCGCGGGGGATGGCGACATCCTGGTCTCGCTCAAGCCCGATCATGGTCCGACAGCAAATTATGTGCGTGCACTCAGGCGCAGTCTGCCCCGCATCTTTCCTGCAGCGACGTTTTACACGTTGCCCGCCGATATCACTACACAGATTCTCAACTTTGGATTGCCCGCTCCCATAGACATCCAGATTGAAGGCAACGATGCGAATGCAAGCAAGGCCCAGGCGGACAAGCTTCTTGCTCAACTCCGCGACGTTCCCGGTCTCACTGACCTTCGCATTCAGCAGCCGTACGATTATCCCACTCTTCAAGTGGACGTGGATCGCACCAAGGCCGCACAGGGCGGGTACACGGAACAGGACGTCTCAACGAGTGTGCTCAATACGCTGAGCGGCAGCTTCCAGGTGTCGCCCATGTTCTTCCTCAATTGGGGCAATATGGTGAACTACAACATCGTGGCGCAGACCCCTCAGTACAAGATGGACACAATGCAGGACCTCGAGAACATTCCTATCAACAAGGCAACGCGAAGCGCACCGGCCGCAAACGTACCGATGAATCCTGAGATTCTCAGTGACCTTGCCAGCGTGGGCCGCGGACATGAGATGGAAGTCGTGAATCACTACAACATCCGGCGCGTGGTGGATGTGTATGCAAACGTGCAGGACCGCGACCTGGGCGCAGTAAGCCGGCAGATTACAAAGATTCTCGACAGCAACGCGAAGTCCCTGCCGCGCGGAACGTTCGTGACTCTGAAGGGGCAGGTGGACACGATGCGCAGTTCATACGCGGGCCTGCTGGGTGGCCTGGTGTTTTCCATCGTTCTGGTTTACCTGCTTATCGTGGTCAACTTTCAGAGCTGGACCGATCCATTCATTATCATCACCGCGCTGCCGGCGGCGCTGGCAGGCATTGTGCTGTTTCTCTTTCTCACGCGCACAACGCTGAGTGTGCCCGCTCTGATGGGCGCCATCATGTGCATGGGCGTGGCAACGGCCAACAGCATTCTGGTTGTATCGTTCGCAAGAATTCGACTAGATGAACACGGAAACGCTGTGAGCGCGGCAATAGAGGCCGGCGCCACACGCTTTCGGCCGGTCCTCATGACCGCGTTGGCCATGATCATTGGCATGGTGCCCATGGCGCTTGGACTGGGGGACGGTGGTGAACAAAATGCGCCGCTCGGCCGCGCGGTGATCGGCGGACTGCTTTGTGCGACCGTCGCAACATTGTTCTTTGTTCCCAGCGTTTTCGCGCTGATTCATGGATCAGAAAAGAGCGAGCAGGCGCGCGAGAAGAAACGCCTGGCAGAGGAGTATGCATGAGTTCCGGCACTGGAACCCTTGACGGAGAGAAAGAGATGAGCACACAGGAACAAACGCTGCAAGCGAACAGGACCGATGTCGCTCCCGCACACACGGATGCGCCGCGCGCCGATTCGTCCACTGAAAACCCCGGCGGCATTCGCACGATCGGCATCTTCGTGACGGTCGCTTTGCTGGTGGCAATCGTGTATGGACTTCACTTTCGTTCTGCAAGTGAGAAGGGGCTGTCCGTCGCAACTGAGGAAGCGGCCATTCCGTCGGTCAATGTGGTGCATCCGGTTCCGGGATCGAAAGCAGACGATCTCGCGCTTCCCGGCAGTGTACAGGCATTCACAGATACACCCATCTACTCACGAACCAACGGCTACCTGAAGAAGTGGTACTTTGACATCGGCTCGCGCGTTCGAAAGGGGGACCTGCTCGCCGAGATTGAGACACCCGAGATTGATCAGCAACTGGACCAGTCGCGCGCCGAACTAGAGCGTATGCAGGCTAACGCAGACCTTGCAGGCGTGACCAGCAACCGCTGGCAGGGACTGCTGGCCAAGCATGCCGTTTCACAACAGGAGGCCGACCAGACCCGTGCCAATTACATCGCTGCGCAGGCCGCCGTCGACGCAAGCAGAGCTAACGTGCGCCGGCTCGAACAGCTTCAGAGCTATGAGCGCATCATTGCACCGTTCGATGGCGTCATTACCGCGCGCAATACAGACATCGGAGACCTCATCGACGCCGGCTCGGGGTCATCCAATCCGCGCGAGCTATTTCATATGGATGCGACTCACAAACTGCGCGTCTATGTTGCGGTCCCCGAAGTCTTTTCCGACTCGATTCATGACGGCGACACCGCAACGCTGACCCAGGACTCTAATCCCAACGAGTCGATTCCCGGCACCATCGTACGGAACGCCAACGCCATCGATCATGCAACGCGCACCCTCAACGTTGAGGTGGATGTCGACAACTCGAAAGGCGTGCTGCGCCCAGGAGCCTATGTCTTTGCCCACTTCCATCTGCCTGCGATCGGCAACACGGTAACGATTCCTTCGAACACGTTGTTGTTCCGCTCCGAGGGTCTTCGCGTCGGTGTCGTCCGCGGTGACCGCGTCCAGCTTGTGCCGGTCACAATCGGCCATGACTTCGGCAATTCGGTTGAGATTACTTCTGGTCTTAAGACCGCCGACGAAGTCATTCTCGATCCGCCTGACTCACTTGCCAGCGGCATCGAGGTGCATCCACAGATCGCGAACTCAAGGGGCCAGGCATGACCGCGTTTCAGAAAAGGGGTGCGATAATCTTTCTGTTTGGGGCAGGGATGGGGCTTGCGCTCACGGGTTGCCGCGTCGGTCCTGACTACATCCGCCCGACGGCCCCGACCGCGCCAGCCTTTAAAGAATCGCCGCCGGAAGACTTCAAGTCGGACGACGGATGGAAGCCAGCGCAACCGAGCGACACACAACTGAAAGGCGACTGGTGGACGCTTTTCAACGACTCGCAGCTCAATACGCTCGAGGCGCAGATCGATCCGGCAAACCAGACGCTGAAACAGGCAGAAGCAAACTTCCGCGCGGCACGGGCGGCAGTCCGTTTCAACAGGGCATCTGAGGCGCCCATGATCGGAGCGGCGCCAAGCGTCGGCGCTGTTCGAGACTCCAACGATCAGCCGTACCTGAATGTCACCGGGGCTAACAATGGAGATGGAAACTTCATTCTTCCGTTCGATATTGATTACGAAATTGACCTTTGGGGGCGGGTTCGCCGTACTGTCGCGCAGTCTCGGGAACAGGCACAGGCATCGGCAGCCGACCTCGAGACATCGCGTCTCTCATTGCACGCTGAGTTGGCAGTCGATTACTTCGATCTGCGTTCCGCCGATGCACAGAGCAAACTTCTCCGTGACACGGTCAAAGCGTTTCAAAGCGCGTTGCAGCTTACCGAGGACCGCTACAATGGCGGTGCTTCACCGCTTTCCGATGTGACGCAGGCGCGCACACAACTCCAGGCAGCCCAGGTGCAGGCCACCGATGTCGACATTCAGCGGGCCACGTACGAGCACGCAATTGCAGTCCTCATCGGCAAACCACCCGCCGTTTTCACGTTGCCGCCCGACCCGATCACAATCTCCGCGCCGACGATTCCCGCCATCCCCGGAATGCTTCCGTCGCAGTTGCTTGAGCGGCGTCCCGATATCGCCTCCTACGAGCGCAGCATGGGTGCAGCCAACGAGCAGATCGGCATCGCGCAGGCTGCCTATTATCCAACGCTGTCACTCTCGGCCGTGGCGGGCTTCGCGGGCACATCGGCAATCAATTGGTTTTCGTGGCCGAGCCGTTTCTTCGCCGTCGGACCAGCACTATCGGAGACCCTTTTCGATCACGGCCGCCGGCGCGCCACTTCCGATATTACCGTGGCGCAATACGATGGCACCGTCGCCGCCTACCGGCAGACGACCCTCACTGCTTTTCAGCAGGTTGAAGACAACCTGAACGCACTGCACAACCTGGAGATTGAAGCACGCCAACAGCACGATGCCACCGACTCGGCGCAGCAGTCGCTGGACCTCTTCAACACACGCTACGAGGATGGCGTCGATACCTATCTCCAGGTGATTACCTGGCAAACAGCGCTGCTTCAAAACCAGCGCAACGACATTGAAATAATGCAGCGCCGCTTCGAAGCAAGCGTACTGCTGGTTAAAGCTCTTGGAGGTGGTTGGGATGCATCACAACTCCCACAGCGACTTTGAAAGCGGATTGCCTACTATGAACCGACATCGAAGTGACTTGTTTGAATCATTAACCCGACCAATCAACCTTGTATTTGTGGAGAGATTTCTATGAGCCGAACACAAACCATCACTGCTGCAGCCTCAGGGACCATCACTATTGGAGGCGACCTCACCGTCAATCGACTAGGGTACGGAGCCATGCGCGTTACAGGGGCGGGCATCTGGGGGCCCCCAGTAGATAAGTCAGCGTCTCTTGCAACGTTGAGGCGCGCGATTGAACTGGACGTTAACCTGATAGACACAGCAGACTCCTACGGACCCGCAGTCTCGGAAGAGCTGATTGCAGAAGCGCTCTATCCGTATCCCGCCGGACTGGTGATCGCGACCAAAGGCGGATGGGAGCGTCCCGGGCCCAATCAATGGACACATAACGCCAGTCCCAAACACCTGAGTCAGGCGCTGGAGGGGAGTCTCAAACGCTTGCGTCTCGACCGGATCGATATTTATCAGCTCCATGCTCCCGACAATGCTGTCTCTTTCGAGGCATCGGTTGAGGCGCTGGCTACGCTGCGCGAGCAGGGCAAAATCCGCCATGTCGCACTCTCCAACGTCACGCGCGAACACATTGAGCGTGCTCGCAGGATTGTGCCGATTGTCTCCGTGCAGAATCGCTACAGCTTTGCCGACCGCGAGTCCGACTTTATCGTCGATTACTGCGCAGAGAATGGCGTCGCCTTCCTGCCGTGGGCTCCGCTTGGACAGGGAAGAAAAGCAGACATTGCAATCGAGAAAGTCGCGAGAGAACTCGATGCCACGCCGCTGCAAGTTGCGTTGGCATGGCTGCTCAGGAGGGCCAAGGTGATTCTGCCGATTCCTGGGACATCATCGGTTGCGCATCTAGAAGAAAACGTCGCAGCGGCTGGGCTGAAGTTGCCGCAGGAAGCGTACGACGAGCTTTCCGCTGTGAGCCATCCTCCGGCAAGCCTGCGCGGCTAGCGAAGCCGGCATACAGGGAGAATTCATGCAATACAAAACAATTCGTGTAGTCTCTCCAGAACAGTTCGATACCGCAACTGCTCAGACATCCGGGTCCCTGCGCCTCGCCGCTATCCATTCCGGTGCTGGCATCGAGTCGCCCATTTGGGGAGGCCTGTTCCGAGTCGAACCTGGAGCTCGCACGGGAATCCATCACCACGGGGAGCAAGACACGATCGTCTATGTCCTAAGCGGCTCTTCATACATTCGCTGGGGCGAGCGAGGGCAGTTTAACGAGACAGCGCATGCCGGGGACTTTCTTTATGTCCCCGCTTGGCTTCCGCATCAGGAGATTAATCCCTCCACTGATGTGCCCTTTCAATGGGTGGTGGTTCGTAGCACTTCTGAGCCCATCGTTGTGAATCTGCCTGACGACTTCTGGTCTGAAGCAGCCCTTTGAGCTTTGATTGAAATCTTTTCCACCGCAACTGCGCGCGGCATCGATCTTTAGGTGAAACGACCGGAGCAAGCAAAGCATGTCGAAGCAGGAAACAGCGCTTGCAGGAGGATCGAATTCGGGATTGCCCTCCGCCACGATTCAGTCCTTCGCGGTCGCGTCCCGAGCCGAGAATCCATGGATCGTAGCCATCGCCGTCATGCTGGCGACATTCATGGAGGTTCTGGACACCGCGATTGCCTCCGTTGCACTTCCGTACATCGCGGGCTCACTGTCGGCCTCCACCGACGAAGCAACGTGGGTGCTGACCAGCTACTTAGTCGCCAACGCGATCGTGCTGCCCGCGTCGAATTGGTTCGCGATGCGGATCGGGCGCAAGCGCTTCTTCATCATCTGTATCGCCATCTTTACAGCATCGTCATTTGCGTGTGGGGCTGCACCGACGCTTGGTTTCATTCTGGTGGCGCGGGTTTTGCAAGGGGCAGGCGGCGGAGCTTTGCAGCCGCTGTCGCAATCTATCCTTCTGGAGAGCTTTCCGCCGGAGAAGCGTGGCGTCGCCATGTCGGTTTTCGGGTTCGGCGTGGTGTGCGCCCCTGTCCTGGGACCTACATTGGGGGGCTGGCTCACTGACGCTTATAGCTGGCGCTACGCGTTCTATATCAACATTCCGGTCGGCATCCTGGCTATGATTTTGATCAGCCGATTTGTCAAAGACCCGCCGCAAATGCGGGGATCGAAGTCGACGGCCTTCGACAGCATCGGCCTGGGTACGCTGGTGGTTTGGATCGGCTGCCTGCAGATCATCCTCGACAAAGGTCAGGAAGACGACTGGTTTGGCGCCACCTGGATCCGCTGGGCCGCGCTCCTGCTGGTCTTCAGCTTCGTATGGTTCGTGTGGCACAGTTGGCGCTCTGATCATCCACTCGTCAATCTGCGCGTCCTTAAGAACTGGAACTTCGCCGTCGGCTGTTTGCTGATTCTCATTTTCGGCATATCGATCTATTCCACCGTTACGGTGCTGCCGCTCTTCTACCAGGAGCTTCTGGGTTATACCGCACTCACCGCGGGGATCGTGGTCGCTCCGCGGGGCCTGGGCAGCATTGTGGCCATGCCGGTGATCGCCTATCTCTCCGAACGGATGGACGCGCGGTATTTGCTCACCTTCGGCTTTGCGCTCTTCGCGGCGACCACGCTGTACATGGGCAGCGTCACCACCGAGATTAGCCCTTGGACGCTATTGATCCCCATCCTGATTACCGGATTTGGCGTCGGTTTCATCTTCGTGCCCATCAGCACGCAGGCATACGGAACCTTACCCCGGGAGCAGATTGGTGCGGCCAGCGGCCTTTACAACCTGATGCGCAACATAGGCGGCTCGATTGGTGTCTCGCTCAGTGCCACACTCCTGACCAGGCGCAGTAGTGTACATCAGAGCGAGATGACGAATTACAGCTCCATCAGCGGCCAGCAGTTCCAATCGGCGCTGCAGAATGAAATCGGCGCCCTGGGCACCCATCTCGGTCCGGCACACGCACGGTATCCTGCCGAATTGCAACTGTACAGCCAGTTGCTGTATCAGGCTAAAGATTGGGCTTTTGTCGACGTGTTCCGTTGGCTGGCCCTGCTCTGTCTTTCGGGAGCGGGGATTGTCTGGCTCTTCAAACGCGTGCAGAAGGGACGTCCGCCAGCTGGAGTTGGAGCGCACTGACACGGCAAACGGACCCTTTAGGGGCCTGCTCTCGCGAGAAACGGTACGGGCTCATTTGCAGACACGGGAAAGTTCATAATGAGCTCTAGTTTTTCGGGCTTCATTTCGACACAAAAGTCTGGACTGAATTTCGGTTGACATCCGCAATCGGAACCCGATAGCCTCAGAAAACACTGATGCTGATGGCCCCCTCCTCGCCCTCCTGCCTGGAGATCATGCAACATTGACAACTGCGCAAGGTTCAGGACTGCGTCGAGTCGGACCTTGCCTGAAACTCCCCTTCGACTGCATTGCAAAAGCAGTGTCCGCTGCTGCCTTGCTTCTGGTTCGTTCAACGGCATTTCCCACTTTCTGAGGTCCCGATGCTATCCTTCTCTGCCCTGGTTCCAAGAATCTCTGCTGCTGTGTGCCTTCGCGTTTCCCTCTTACTGATTTGCCTGGCCGGCAGCCTGGAAACGACCCTTGCGCAAACGGCGCACCTCGCCGGCGGCGCGCGGATCAACATCGGTATCGGCTTGAACTTACCGCTGGGAGTCGCGGTAGACAGCAGCGGCAACGTCTTCGTAACGGATCTCAACAATTCCAGGGTGAAGGAGATTCTGGCGCCAGACTATACGACGACAGTTTCCATTGCCACGCTGAACGGTAATTTCAACCCACCGCGATCGCGATCGATACCGCCGGGAATCTCTTTGTGACAGATCAGGCCAACGGCACGATCAAGGAAATTGCGGCTGCCGGCGGATATGTCACGGTCTCAACCATCGCCACCGGGTTTAATTTTCCGACGGGCGTGGCCGTGGACAGGGAAGATAACGTCTTTGTCGCCGATTTCATCAACAATCAGTTGTATGAATTGCCGGTCGCCGGTGGCTATTCGGTAAAGATCCCAATACCCGTTTCTTTCTCGGCGCTCACCGGCGTGGCCGTGGATGCGAATGGGAATCTTTACACGGCCGATGAGAACGACGGCATCCAGGAGATTCCAGTCGCCAGCGAATACAAAACGCTCATCAACCTGGCATCGGGCAATCAAAACATCGTTGAGACTTATGGCATAGCGTTGGACTCCAACGGCAATCTTTATTACACCGATCTTGCGTTGGGCGCGGTCTTTGAGATCTCCCTGTCGAGTGGCTATCAAACCGTCACCCCGGTGCTGAGCAATCTCAACGAACCTGAAGGGGTTACGGTGGACGCGAACGGTGATGTATTCGTTGCCGATGCGAACAGTAACACGGTGGATGAGGTTCCTGTGCTCAATCCAGTAGTCGGTTTCGGGTCTGTTCCAGTTGGGACCAACACGCCGCCGGCGCAGACGCTCACGTTCCAGTTCGATTCACCCGGCACAGTACAAGCACCATTGGCCTTGACGCAAGGAGTCTCCGGACAGGACTTCACAGTGACGGGAGGAAGCTGCACGGCTAGCTCCTACAACACTGGCGACAAATGCACGGTGATTGTGAGTTTTACGCCGATGCTCCCCGGAGACCGCCATGGCGCGGTCCAATTGCGGAACAGTTCCGGCGCACCGATCGTGACGACCTATGTTTACGGAGTGGGATCGGGACCTCACATCCTATTCAGTCCTGCCACATCTAGCGCCTTGGGCAGCGGATTCAACCAGCCCCAGGGCGTGGCCGTGGATGGCGGTGGAAATGTCTTTGTCGGCGATACGGGTAACAATGCCGTAAAGGAGATCGTGGCGGCAGGCGGATACGCGACGGTCAGCACGCTGGGCAGCGGATTCAACCTGCCCCAGGGCGTAGCGGTGGACGGGGCCGGAAATCTCTATGTTGCCGATACGGGCAACGACGCGATAAAGCAGATCATAGCGCCCTTCTACACCACCATCAATACGCTGGGCAGCGGTTTCAACTCTCCCACCGCAGTGTCGGTGGACGAAGCCGGAAATGTCTACGTCAACGATACCGGTAACGACGTGGTGAAGGAGATTCTGGCCGCGGGGGGATACACCACGGTCAACACCGTGATCTCTGGTGCCGACTTTCCCTCGGGCGATGAAGCCGTGGACGGGAGTGGCAATGTATTCCAGGCCGATACCGTTAACAACCGGGTGGAGATGCTTGATTACGCCGACGCGCCAAGTCTGGGCTTCGCGCCAACGCAGGTTGGGCATACCAGCAGCAGCGGCTCACAGATCATAACCGTCTCAAACAACGGCAATGCGGCTCTAACCTTTACGGGACTCAGCTATCCCGTCGACTTTCCCGAGGCCAGCGATGCGAACCTTTGCACCGGTTCGACCAGCTTAGGTACTGGGTCCATGTGCAATGTGCCTGTTCAGTTCACTCCCGTAAACGCGGGGACTCTGCTGAGCGAAAATGTGACGCTGATCGATAACTCGCTCAACGTTGCGGGAGCCGTTCAATCCATAGCGGTAAGCGGTAACAGCGATCCCGTTCCTCCAACACAGTTCTCGGTTACCACCACGGACACAGTCATTGCCGGAACGCCGTTCTCCGTTACGATTGCCGCCCTCGGTGCCGCGAATCAGGCTGCCACGGGATACAACGGTACGGTCACGCTTACCAGCGGCGACCCAGGCTTCGTCAACCCCGGTCCAATAACGCTGGCGAATGGTGTGGGCGTGACGACCGTTATGCTCACAATAGCGCCGACGCAGACCATCACGGCAACTGACACGGTTGTCTCAACACTGACGGGCACGGGAAGCTTTGCGGTGAATCCGGGGCTGGCTATGTCGCTGGGAATCACAGCGCCGGCTGCATCCAACTCCGGCGCGTCATTCAACGTATCTGTGACTGCATATGACGCCTACTCCAACGTAGCCAGCGGCTACCCCGGCACGGTCACTTTTACGAGCACCGACGCGTTTGCTAATTTGCCTGCTGACACAACACTGACTGCGGGTTCCGGGGTTTTCAGCGCGATTCTGGCGACTCCAGGTGTACAGACGATCACTGTCACGGATACCGTAAACAGTGCATTCACTGCCACCACAACCGGAACCACTGTGACAGCGCCGACTCTGGTGGTGAACACGGCGATCGACGATACGGGCTCGGACACGAATTGCACACCGCAAACAACGCCCGGGACGAATGCCACCGATACCGCATGCAGCCTGCGGGATGCGCTAGCCTACGATTCAGATTTTACTCTGGCTGCAAATATCAGCTTCGACTCAACTGTCTTCAGCACACCGCAAACTATCACCCTGGCCAACGGTACGCTTGAAATTCCGCCGAACACGACCATTACCGGACCGATCAGTACGGGCTCCGCGCCAACAAATCTTGTGACGGTGGATGGGGCCACGGTGTCTACCGTGTTTGAGGCCATCGAAGAGCTCTACAACGGGCCCGTTCTCTCCAACCTGAACATTGCGAACGGCAATGGCGGACCCGACCCGGGCGGTGCCGGCGGATTCAATGTTGCGCTCTCCGCGCTGACCCTGACAAACTGCAATTTTACCGGCAACACAGGTGGGGATGCCGGTGCGATCTTCATTGAAGACGGTCTTGTTTCGATTACCGGCAGCACGTTCAGCAGCAACCAGTCCTTTGGCGGCGACTCAGCAGGCGACGGTGATGCGGGCGCCATCTACAACGTTGGGTTCATAGCCGGGCCAGCGTTGAAACCCAACACCCGATTCCATTCACTTGCCTCTCGCTGGAGTTCCAATCGGACGGCCTGGCCTTCGGCGTTAGCGGCCAAAGGGCTCCGCCGTGCGGTCAGGAGCAGCGATATCCCAACGGGAACCCCTGGCACACTGACCGTAGTCAACAGCACGTTCACAAATAATTCAGGATACTTTGCCGGCGGCATCTTTAACGGAGATGGGCTGTTGGTATCTGGAAGCACCTTCACGGGGAACACATCCAGCGGAGATGGGTCTGGGGATGGCGACGGTGGAGCGATCGTCAACTACGGCTTCGGCACCGGCGGCGCAGAAAGACCTGTCTCACCGAAAACCGCCAAGACGCAGCACTCGCGCGCCACGGGTCGAATGAAGCAGGCACTTGCCCACGCTCTTGCTTCACCGATAGTCTCGGACGAGTATCCTTCTGGAATACCCTCGGTAATCAACAGCACGTTCAGCAACAACAGCGGGGTATACAGCGGCGGCGTTAACAACGCCGGCGGATTCATTTGGGTGGCTTTCAGCACCTTTAGCCAAAACTCTTCATCCGGCGACGGCTTGGGCGACTCGGATGCGGGCGGATTCTTGAGCACGTTTGGCGGCGAATCCATCATCGCTAACAACACATTCTTCGGCAACAGCTCAACTTCACAGCTTGGCGCCGGCGCGATGGCGGGGGTGGACGAAAGCCATTTTGAGTCGTATGGCGCCACCGCGAGCGGCAATAGCGGCTTCTTCGGCGGACTTTATGGGGATGCATCCGCGAGCCCGTCCATTTTCAACAGCATCGTCACAGGCAACACCACCACTAACACCGACCCCAGCAATCCAAGTGACCCGAACGTCAATGGCGTACCTTTCGACCCAACCACCGGCGATATCGTGGGCGATCCGAATGCGAACCTTGCGCCGTTAGGAAATTATGGCGGTCCGACGCAGACCATGATTCCGCTTCCTGGCAGCTCAGCCATTTGTGCGGGAAATCTTGGAACTCTGGCATCGGTGGAAGGCGATGCCGTAGTCACGCTAACCACAGATCAGCGCGGACTGCCGAATACGAACTCGACTTATCCGGGCTACAGCAGCACGCCCTGCGTGGATGCGGGTGCAGTGCAAACCAACTATGCGATTGCCTTTACCACACAGCCGCCTGCGGATGCTGTCGTTGGAGTTCCGGTTTCCCCCGCTCCTGTAGTGACCTTGACTGAGAGTGGCTCTGTCTTCGGGGTTGGCACCAGCACCGTCGACATGACCGACGCCGATAGCGTCCTGTCTGGTGGAACCAATTCGGCAGCGCTCTCATCGGGAGCGGCCACCTTCACCAATCTCATTTTCTCTGCAATTGAAACCGGCGACACACTGACTGCATCCCTCAACCTCAACCCGAACCTATCACCTGCGTTGGTCATCATGTCGCAGCCAAGCAGCGGAGTGGACGTGGGGGCATTGGCTATGCTGACCTCGCCTGCTCCAGGACTGAAGACCGTGCTTCCCTCCACCAATGTGACCTTCCAGTGGAACGCCGGCACCGGGGTTACCCAATTCCGGCTCGATCTCGGCACCGCCGGGCCGGGTGCAACGGATGTGTTCACATACGTAGGAACGAATACTTCGGCGACCGTCTCGAACATCCACCCAACCGGTGGAACGGTGTACGCGAGACTCTCTTCGTATATCTACGGAAAGTGGATGTATAACGACTACGTTTATACTGCGAGCCCCGTACCGGCAAAGGCCGTACTCACGACGCCCACACCGGGACTGAGCACCTTGCTCGGTTCCAGCAATGTGAACTTCCAATGGACTGCCGGGACAGGGGTTTCGCTCTACCAGCTCAGCCTCAGCGTCATAGGACCTGGTCAAAGCGAATTGTTCTTATTCAAAGGCTCGGGCACTTCAGCGACCGCGTCTTTCCTACCCACAATGGGCCAAATCGTCTACGCAAGACTCTATTCCGATATCGGCGGAGTTTGGCAGTATAACGACTACCAATATACCGAGAGCGGAACACCGGTTCCGGCAATACTGCGGTCTCCCACGCCGGGACTAGGCACTGTGCTGGGCACTAACAATGTGACCTTCCAGTGGTCCACTGGAACAGGCGTCTCCCTCTACCAACTCAACCTTGGTTCCTCGCTGGGTGCAAGCGACTTGTTCATTTACAAGGGCACGGCAACTTCCATCACGGTGCCCAGCCTTCCCGCAAACGGACAAATCGTCTACGCACGGCTCTATTCAAGGATCAACGGAGTCTGGGTATACGACGATTACCAGTACTACAACGACAACGGCTACAGTGAAGGCGGTACGCCGGCCGCGGCGGTCCTGCAATCTCCCACACCCGGACAGGGCACTGTGCTGGGCACCAGCAATGTGCCCTTCCAGTGGAACGCCGGTACAGGAGTAACCGACTACCAGCTCGTCCTCGGCACCACCGGTCCGGGTGCAAGCGACCTGTTCACGTACAAAGGCACAGCCCTTACCACAACCGTGCCTGCCCTGCCCTCCAACGGCGTAGTCGTGTACGCAAGGCTGTGGTCCAACATCAACGGAACCTGGCAGCACAACGACTACGTCTATTCCGAAAGCGGTTCAACCGTGGCAGCGGTGCTTACATCTCCCACGCCGGGGCTCACCACGATACTCGGCACCAGCAATGTGCAATTCCAGTGGAGTGCGGGAACAGGAGTCGCCCTCTATCAGCTCAACCTCAGCACGGTTGCGCCCGGTAAGAGCGAACTGTTCATTTACAAGGGTTCAGCCACCAACACGGTTGCACCCGCTCTGCCTGGGAATGGCGTCACCGTCTACGCAAGACTCTATTCAAAGATCAACGGAGTGTGGCAGTTCAACGACTACTTCTACACGGAACAGTAGAGACGGGTCCGAGCGCCATCAACTGGGCAGGCACCGCATTCGCTTCACATGAGCTCTGAAGAGAAGTTATCTCTCGTGGTTTCACCGCGAGTGTGTGCCTGCCCAGACTACAAAGCGGCCGCCGAATTGTGTTCACGCTCCAATAACCGTCTGATGTACTCATTGAAGACGGGTTAGGCGGTGAGCTTCGGATTACTCCTGAAGACCGCCGTAGTGTACCGACAAGCCGTCGTTGATTTAGAAAGTGGTAACTGGACGTGAGCCGGTAGAGGCAGGCCGACTAGCCAGGACTAGTTCGCCGCTGATGAGCGCATTGGCTATTTACGGTCATTCCAAGAATGGCCGGATTGATATCCGGCATTTCCCAAGCAGGTCTTGGAGCAAGTCCTCGGGCATTTCTCGACTGTCATTTTGTGCCCGACAAAAATATGAGGGGCGTTGGCAGTCCTTTACGCCTTCTTGTGCAGATTCAAATCGACAAAGCGGTCAACGACTAGAATCTGCGGGGTGGCGCTCCCCAATGTCCTCCCTGTATCTCTATCTGTTTCCTTTGGAGGGCTATATATGAAGGCGATCATCAGGCGTGCTTCCCTTTGCGTTGTTTCTCTCGTGCTTAGTCTCTTTGCTGCCCATGCGGCGGCGCAGACGACACCCCAGACGGCTCCGGCTGTACATGGCACTTCTATCGCCGACCCGGCTATCCCGGTGCTGATTACCGCCGCACCGACCGGCTCAGGGTTTTTTGTCTTGAACCAGGATTACAGTCTGTTACAGCACTCGACAGTGGATACATCCCAAAACCAGAGTTGTCCCGGCCCCAGCATCTTCTCTCAGACAAATGCTGCCCAGCGAACGCTGGTGACCGACCTCTACAACGCATACATGAGCGGAGCGGATGCTCCCGGCGTCAGTTTGGCGGTCACGGCCGTTACGCCTGAAGTCTCATGCCAGACAATGACGCCCTTCGACTACACAGGCGGAGTTCCTGCTCAATCTCTGGCTGCAAACGATACTGAGCACGCGCACTATTTTCTGGTCAGCGCCTATGGCGGCAGCGATGTAGACAGCCTATCGGTGCTCAACAATCTGAATAACGCCACCGTTTCCGGAAGCAATTCTTTTAATGGAGTGTTGCAGGCCTCGCTGGGTTTGAACGGCCAGTACACCTCAATTGTCTCGGATGTACGGAGCGACTTCGGACTCACAGCCATCACCGAATTGAAGACCGATACGAGTCCCGGGTATCTCTGGATTTACGACCCCGGAACAATGAATGTTTATAAAATCCTCGGGCCCGGCGGCACACCTCTGCCGGCTGTGACCTCGTTTATTATTCCTCCGCAAATCGACGGTGGCGGCAGCTTGCTGGTGCTGGTGAACCAGGATGGATTGACAGCTTCGAATATCGGCGATCCGCCACAGGATACGACGCCTTTCACCATCATTGACCTGGGCCAGTTGCGGCCGCTGTTCGCAATGGGCGCCCTCCACGATACGATTACGCTTCCATTCGTACAGCAGATACACGCCGCGACGTCTTTCTACGCCATGCTTGGTGCGGCCTATAACCCGATCGATCATCGTATCTATGCTGTGGTCGGCGGCGGAACAAACGCCGCGGATGTCGTCGCAAGCGTTCTCAGTTATGACACGCTCAATCCTTCCGCTCCGACTGAGAAGTTGGTCGCCGATGTCTCGAACGTGCCATTTTCCCTTGGTTCCTATCCGCAGCTTGCCATGAATGCCGCATCGGGCACGGTGCAGATCCTCACTTCTAGCCCTGCGGCCGTTTATAGCGTTGGCATCACCGGCACCGGCAATACTGCCGTGGAAGTGACCGGCACTCCATTCCCCGACTCAAACTTCCAGCCGACTTATATCGCCGCCAATGCGCTTCAGGGTGAAACGTACATCGCCTCGGCAAGTGGGAAGGTGGATGTAATAACGCGTCCTGCAACTTTGCAGGGCGGTCTGACCATTACATTGACCGGTTCTGACCTTGGCTACACCTCGCAGGAATACGATCTGACGCCATTAGCACTTTGGCCTCTCTATGACGACTCGCTCGGAACTGCAGAGCTGACTATCACTGTAACTCCGGATGGCGGCGCGCCTGTAACTGTAGCGACCGGACATATTAGTGACATCGGTTATCCCGGAAGCAGCTTCTACACATACACATTCCCGGCACCGGGCAGATACACGTTTCTGGCTACCGCTGCGGCTTCGGCGCTCTATCCTGCGGTAACCTCTCCGCCGCTGTATGTATACGTGGGAAACACCGGTGTCTATCCGACGTCGATCACGCTTACCGCGCCCACTACGGCTCCTTCAAGCAACGGAGAAGCCATCTTCAATGCGACAGTTAACTTGAGCGGAACGACGTATGCGCCTACCGGACAGGTCTACATCCAGGACCAAACCGGGGCCGAGGTCGCGAACATCAGCCTGCCCAAGGGAGTTATCTCAAATCCGCTGACGCTGCCGGTTGTAATTGGCGATGGAGTCTCGACCTTGACGGCCGTTTACAGCGGGGACGAACAGAACCAGGGCAGCAAGTCGGCGGCCCAGAGCATCACTGTAGGCACAGTGACCAAAGTTACACCGGCCTTCACTCTTGCATTTACCACTACGAGCGTTGTGTCCGGCGCCACGGTGAAGGGAACTCTTACCACCACTTCAACCAGCACGACCGCGCCTACTGGCACCATCACCATCTACGCGACGCCTCCAAATAGCACGACTTCGAATGCGGTTGCAACGGTCCAGGCAGCGCAAAGCTTTGCTGCGGGTGGCGCCAGTTTCAGCTTCACAGCAGGAACTGCGGGAACCTACGCGATCTTTGCCGGATATGGCGGGGACACGAACTACAACAATGCCATCTCGACCTCAACCAACGTGGTGGTCACGGGGGCTCCCGTAATCGCAACCACACTCGGCATCACAAACCCGGCAACCGTTGTGGCAGGAAGCTCATTTAACGCCGTGGTGAAGATGCAGCTTGCGAGAACCTCCTCCACCGCGCCCACGGGCAATATTGTGATCACGGCGCAAACGGCGGGCGCAAGCACAATAACGCTCGGCACGATCACACCGGCGCAGGCCACGGCGACGGCAGGCTATACACTTGCGACGTCCTTGCCGGCGGCCGGCACTTATACGCTGAATGCCACTTATGCCGGAGACACAAACTTCGGCGCTTCCAGCCAACAATCGAGCATCATAGTTACTGCAGCGCCGCAGAAGGTTACAGTCATAGGCATCGTCGCGCCGACTACGGCAACCGCAGGTGCAGCCTTCGACGTTGTCATCGGATTCAATGTCGAGGGAGCGTTTACGACGCAGCCCAGCGGCAATATCGTGCTAACGGCCACACAGGCTGGCGGCACACCGACCACCGTTGCTACGGTTACGCCGGCTCAAGGTATGGCGCCAGGCGGTGCGAACGTTTCAGTCAGTCTGCCTAATGCGGGCGCTTACACTCTCAACGCGAACTACGCCGGGGACACGCTTTATGCGGCGTCGACGAATACGGCAACGGTCACAGTGAGTGGCTTCGCGACTGGGTTGAAGATTTCCGCGGCCAGCGCAGAAAAAGTCGGCGTGGCTTTCAATGCGACGGTTGCGCTGACAGCAACGAGTACGACAACGACTCCGACAGGCAATGTGGTTATTACCGCGACGCCCACAACTGGCTCGGCAACAACTATTGCAACGATCAACGCTGCAAGTGCCTTCAGCGCAGGAGGCGCGAGCGTACCTGTCACCCTGACTAATGCCGGCAACTATACATTGACGGCGAGCTATGCGGGGGCAGGGCCTTACGTGGGATCTTCCGGGACAGCCACAATCGCTGTCGCTGGAATAGCGACAGTACTGACCTTGAAGATCGATCCTGCGGCCCCAGTGGCCAACGCGCCTTATCTGGCCGACATGACCTTTTCCACTCCCGGCTCCACGGTGGCTCCTACGGGCAACGTTACCGTGACGGTCGCTTACAATGGCGGACCTCCGGTACTCCAGTCGACAATCGCCGCATCGGATTTGCTCGCGAATCCAGCCCAGGTTAATTTGACCTCCGGCGCCCCAGGAACATATGTGGTGACAGCGGCGTACGGGGGCGGCGGTATTTACGCACCATCCTCGGCGACGGGGAATTTCACGATCGTGATTTCTCCCTCGACTCTGACTCTCACAGGTCCCTCCACAGGTTCGGTCGGCACCGCAGTGAATTTCAACGTGGTCTTCACCACCCTCGCAGACGTGCCCTCGGGCAATATCACTCTTACTTCCACCCTGAATGGAGCTGCCGGACCTTCGGTGACGATTGCCGCCAATGAGGTTGCCGGCCAGGGATCGGGGGAAATGATACCGCTTACGTTCACGACTGGAGGCGCATATACATTGCAAGCCAGCTATCCCGGCGATGCGTCCACATCGCCATCAACTTCAAACACCCTTGCGTTCAATGTAGCCGCGTACACCGGGCCACCGTCCTTCACATTCACGCGGGATTCAGCGAACTTCAGCGTGCACCTTGGGGGCAACAAAACGACCCCGGCTGTCGTACCTGTTACTCTCACTTCCATCAACGGATTTTCGACACCAGTTGTCCTAAGCTTTGGAACTTCGGCAGATCCAAACACTCCATTGAACAAGGCAACTTCCGAATACATGTTCGTAGCCGTCGATCACACGACCCAGAAGCCCATAACTTCTGTCACCCCGCTAAAGGCAGGAGCTCACGTCGACGTGCTGGTCGAGTACAGCGATGGAACATACGCCCATAACGCCAATCCGTTTGAGAGCCGGATCATTTACCTCGGAGTTGGATTGGGCTTCTTCGGACTGCTCGGAATCCGTAAGCGGTTCAGAAAGATCAGCGCCGCTTTGCTGGTAGTCTGCTTCCTTGTCGGCGCTGCATCGATCATCACCGGATGCGGTTCTGACACAAACTATGTTGTTACGGCTACACCAACCGACAACACCACACCTCCACAGACGATCCAGATTACAGTCGCCGTCCATTAATGCAGGATATTCAATAAGCTGCTTGCATTTGAGGGACAAAATGTTTGGGTCTACGAGGCGGGTCTTACCAACCTGCCTCGTAGACTGAGACGCAGGCGGTCATAGAGCTGTTAACAATATCAAAGATATCGCGGACCTTGCGGCCCAGAATCAACGCCGCGAAAGAAGCGATGCGAGCGTCAGCGTGGCGTTATCCGCGCGATGGATATCCTCCGCGGTAATGGAATTGCTCACTCGCAGGATCGACCAGCTCCTCAAAGCGCCCTCATACATGTTGCGTGCGCCCTGCAGATCTCCACTGGCAGCAAGTCCGCTGGCGAGAGCTGTCTGCGCTCGGGCCCAGTCGGAACGCAGGACTGCATTTGCCGGGTCTGTTTGTGAGCGTTCTGCCGCAGTCTGCTCGGCTTGGCTGAAGTTCTCCAGTGCCGAATTCAGGTTGTGCAAGGCGAGGTCGGCGTTCCCAAGAGCCAGCAGGGCCTTGCCGCAATTGGTGAGCGAGTAGGAGTCAGTCTGCGGCAAGATACTGTTACAGAGGATCTGCTTTGCGCCTTCGGCATGTCTTTTCGCTGACGCTGCATCGCCAACAGCCAGTAGCCCGTCTGAAAGTTGGTGTTCGCTGTTGCCGGAATCGGATCGGTATTGCATGCTTGCCGGAGAGTCGTGACTGAGAGATTGTGCTAAATCGAAGGCTCGCTGATAGTGAGGAAGTGCCGCCCCAACCTGTCCCTCGGCACGCACTGCGCGAGCCCATTGAATTTCCACTGCCAGTTGCCGTTCGCGATAGACGGCGTTGCCTGGGTCGGCCTCGCGCAAAGCTCGCAATAGCTCGGCGGATTTCTGAATATGCGCAAGGGCCTCTGGCCCCTTTCCGTTCTCAAGCAGAACACGCCCGTAGCGGACTTCCGCAATTGCCAGCTCGACCTTGCCGTTGACATCGCCCGGCTGCATGGAAAGTACTTTCTCAATCTCCGTAATCGCGTTGCTGAAAGTTTCGGCCGCGTTTGCGCGCCGCCCCAAAGCGATCTCGGATGTGCCTAAGGAAATGAGACTGCTGTAGTGCTCTTTAGAAATCTCAATGTTCTGTGGGTTTTGTGCAGCCAGCTTTGCAACTTCGTCTCTTCCCTGTTGGTAGTAGGCGAGGGCATCCGTAGTTCTGCCGAGACTTGGAAATCCCGTTCCACCGGCCAGGTCTCCCATGTGATGGAGGCAGTTGGAAAGCTTCAGTACATTCTCCAGATCCTGTGGTGCTTTGGACTGAATCTCCTGGCGAAGTTGGATGGCCTGCTGGTAGGCACGGCCAACAGCCAGCAAGTCTCCACTGGAGTAAAGCAGATCGCCGTAAGTTATGAAGGCGTCAGCCGCTGAACTCAAGGCAGGCGGCGATTGATCGTCTCGCAGCAATTTCTCTGCAGCTACCACGGCCTTATGTGCGCTTACCATCGCGCCGGCCGTGTCCCCCAGGTTGTTCTCGTATTCATTGCCCTGTACGTTGCTCACACGCACATAAGCGTCCACGATCTCGCGCTGCAATTGTGGGCTATCGGCCTCTTTGGATAGATTGTCAAGATAAGTCAGAGCGTCCTTTACGAGGCGTGCGCGCACCGGAGTGGAACCGGGCAAGGTATCAATTGCATCCGCGTAGTCGAATAGGACGGAGTGAGCCAGCTGACGAACCTCGTTGAAGCGGCGGTCAGCGCGGGCTCTTGCCAACGTGACCTCAATCAACCCGCCGATCAAGGAACACAGCAGAAACCCCGCAACAAGAACTGCGGCCCGATTGCGCCGAACAAACTTAGCGGCATGATAGAGAGCAGCGTCGCCACGCGCCTGGACAGGCCGGCCCTGCAGAAAGCGCAGGATGTCTTCAGAGAACTGATCAACGGAGGCGTACCGGCCGGACGACTGTTTGCATAGCGCCCGCAAAACGATGTTATCCAGGTCACCTTTCAGCCTGGGCGCCCAGACGCTGGGCTTTGCAGGCTCATCGTCGCAGACGGCAGCCATTAACTGGTGCAATGGGCGATCCGCATCGCCATATGGAGAGTGGCCTGACAACAATTCATACAAGATGACGCCGAGGGAGTAGACATCCGATGAAGTGGTGACGAACTCTCCGCGAATCTGTTCCGGGCTGGAGTAGCGTACGGTCATCTTGAGCATCCCAGGCTGCGTGACGGCAGCGCCAGCGTGCGAAGTCACAGGGCTGAGAACCTTGGCGATTCCGAAATCGAGAAGCTTGGGTATACCCTGCGGCGTAACCAGGATGTTTGCCGGCTTGAGGTCGCGATGAATCACCATATTCTGATGCGCATAGTGCACAGCGGAGCAGATTTCGCGAAAAAGATCGAGACGTTGAAAGATCGAAAGATTGTGATTGCCGCAGTAATCGTTTGGCGGAGTTCCCTCAACAAACTCCATGATCAGGTAAGGCAACCCATCGGCACGCGCTCCCCCATCAAGTAACCGAGCGATATTTGGATGTTCGAGATTTGCCAGAATCTGTCGTTCCGCACGAAAGTTCGCGATGACGTCAGGCGAGTGCATAGTGGCGCTGATCAGCTTGATCGCTACGCTCTTTTCAAACTCGGCATCGACCCGCACGGCCCGGTACACCGAACCCATGCCACCCTTGCCAATTAACTCAACCAGACGATATTGCCCTACCTGCTCGCCGACCGCCGAGCCCCCAAAATGATCGTTTGACGCCTGGATCTGGATGGCGGAGTGTTGCCAGAAGTCCTCCTTCATTGCGGCAGCATCGGCAGCGAGCAACTCACGGAGTTCCTTCAATAGATCTTCGTCCTCTGCGCTCGAAGCCTCAAGAAACCGTTCTCGCTCCAGCGGAGATAGCTCAGATGCCTGATCGAAGAGCTCTCGGAGCTTATCCTCGTTGACGCTCTCGGGGCTCATCGTTTTGTCCCCGCCATGTTCTCGCGCAGCCACGCTCGCGCAAAACGCCAATCGCGTTCCACGGTCGCAAGAGAAAGGTCCATGATGCCAGCGATTTCTTTGTAATCGAGATCCCCAAAGAAGCGCAGCTCAACAATTTGTGCACAACGCGGGTAACGCTTGGACATGCGATCGAGAGCCTGGTCAATCGCCAATGTGTCCAGTTGCTGGTGCTCCTGGATTAAAGGCGGCTCCTCCATTGCGCCCGCATCCCGCTTTGCACTCTTCCTGGCCCGAGCCTGATCAACCAGAATCTGGCGCATCATCTTGGTCACCACGGAGATGAAATGCGGTCGACCTTTCCAGTCGATTGAGCGCAGCGAAGACATGCGCAGATACACTTCGTGCACCAGGGCCGTTGCCTGCAGAGTGTCGGCGTTCGATTCGCGCATGAGATGGTAAGCAGCCAGGCGGCGAAGGTCTTGATATACAAGTGCCGTTACACGCTCAATGGCGTCGGCGTCCCCGTCTCGCCAGAGTTCAAGCCATCTGGTGACGCTCTCCATCGCTGCTTGTTCCATTTCCTGAAGTATAAGGCCCGCATGCGCCGGGGGAGGTTCCTGCCGCGATAAATCGAGTGGATGCGGTCCCACGCAAAAGGATTTGAGGGACACCAAAAGCCATTTACGCCTTCTTGAGCTGATTGCCGAAAGGGAGGTGGAACATCCATTGGAACCGACCAATTGGAAATATTGCAGTGGCGATGCTCGCTGCCTGCACAGTTTTGTGCGGAGTGGTTGCCTGCCAGGGTGGCGGAAGCCGGGCCGTATCAAGGCATCCGAGACCATCCACTGAACCTGACGCCAGTGTGCTGGTTGAACTATATGGTGGCCGAGCCCCCCGTCCGTGCCCTGCAATCCATCGCAAACCGTCGGACGCAGAAGCGGCAGTTCTCGCGCAGTGCACCATGGAGGGGTTGCGTGGATCCACTGAAACGCTTCTGACGAATGTCCAGACTCACATCACCGGTTCGCACAAATTCTCCACAGACAAAGCCGGTGTTTACAGTCCTGAGGAAGACAACAGGAGGGATATCGACAACCAGGCCGCGGTTCTTACTATCGTGGGTTACGCGAAACAGTATGCATGCGGTGTTCAGTCGGTCGTTCCAGGCAAGAGCTGTACGATCACCGACATGCCCAACGGGACAGGTATCTGTTGGAAGACGAGTTATGGCGAATTTCGATGCAACTTCGTAAGCGTTGGTGGCAATGGATATCAGCTTGGGCCGCCGCCCACTGCCTATTAGAGCGGTTCTCCAGTACTTATAGTGTCGCCAAATCGCTGTTGGGTGGCTTTTCTTGAGCGAAAAGCCACTTAGCGGTTTCGTTTCCCTCTACACCAACTGGAGAACCGCTATAACGCAACAAACCTTCGAGTCGACGCACACGGATTCACCAGTGCCAGAGCAGGCTCAAGGGTGAAGAAAAGCCGCCGCATCAGCCGCCAGTTGTTTCCAGCCTCTGGTTGATGCCTCGTCTGCGACTGCCTTGATTTTTACGCGCGCTGCTGCCGGAGAAGATTCGCAACGCGCCAACAGCATGCGCGATTCAAGGTCTAGCGGTGCGTAGCCATGCTTCGTCGCAATGGATCCCGCGGAGCGCAACTGCTGCCGTGCCGCATCCTTGTTCCCGAGCGCAATACGTACCCGAGCCTGCGAGAGCGTGGCGACCAATTCAATCTGCGGTCCGAACTGTGCGTGCGCTTCTGCTACAGCTTTGTCGGCAGTGGCAAGGGCCTCGGACGAGCGGTGCTGTTGCA
>Ga0302320_10006694_pt1 | contig 25497 bp, 23 predicted proteins | sample Bog_T0_3_FD_202130 | JGI IMG/M metagenome (GOLD analysis project Ga0302320, IMG submission 202130) | Peat permafrost microbial communities from Stordalen Mire near Abisko, Sweden - Bog_T0_3 | ecosystem: Environmental > Terrestrial > Soil > Wetlands > Peat | place: Sweden: Abisko, Stordalen Mire... | reverse complement strand
TCCACACTGGATCTTTTTGGTGCCCCGAGACAATGCGGGCTCGGGACTCCTGACCTTCGCGAGCGCGCGCGACACCCGCGACCGGGCCTCGTCACCCGTCACGGGTGGGGCGACGCGCGTCCATGCTCGGGCGAGGTCCGCCGCCTCTACTTTCGTTTGGCGTCGCGCCGCGCTCGAGCAGCTCGTCGCCAGCCACGATCCGTGGATCTTCAACGTGGCAGCCCGCATGGTGTGGCGCCGCGACGACGCCGCCGACGCCACGCAGGAGGTGCTCGTCAAGGTCATGACGAGGCTCTCCACCTTCCGCGGGGAGAGCTCGGGTGACGCCCCTACGGACGACGAGCCCGGGGGCGTCCCCGCCGCGCTGCTCGTAGAGGAAGCGAAGATAGGCTGCACGCTCGCGATGCTCATGTGCCTCGACCGTAGGCAGCGCGTGGTCTTCGTCCTGGGCGAGATCCGGGGGGTGACCGATCGCGTCGGCGCCGAGGTGACCGAGCTGTCCCCCGAGAACTTCCGGCAGGTCCTCGCCCGTGCCCGGCGGGACCTGTACAGCTTCATGAACGACAAGTGCGGACTCGTGAACGAGGCGAACCCGTGTCGCTGCGCACGCAAGACGCGTGGGTTCATCGAGAAGGGCTACGTGGAGGCTGGCCAGCCCTTGCTCTGGGAGAAGGCCAGCGAGGCGCGGCTCGCCGCCGGCATGGAGGCGTTCAAGCGCAGCAGGACCCTCGGTCAGACGCTCGCGTCCTGGGGTACCATATTCCCCGCGATGACGGGCGGAGCGCGCGATGATGCTCCGAGGCATCCACGCCGGAGCTCCGGCAGCGCTGGCTGCTGCCGCCGAGCGAGTCGCCGAGCGGGTGCTCGGTGCTCGCCAGTGGGACGCCCTGAGGGCGTCGCTCGCGTGACGCGAGGCTTCCGACGACGGATCTGGCCCGTCACGGCGCGGAGCTGACCACCCGTGGACAGCTCAGGAGCGAATGCCAATTCCTCCGGCGAGGAAGGGGGGGTAGGCTGCCTTGGTGTCGCGTGCGGAAGGCGCGCGGGCTAGAGGGATCGTGATCAGGAAGTGGACCAACGAGAAGATTGTTGCGCCCGTCGGCGTGCGCAGGATCATGGCATCCGACCTCCGTGTCGTGTTCCAGCCGATCGTGGACATCGCAACGGGAAAGGCCTTCGCGCAGGAGGCCCTCGTCCGGTGCAAGTTGCCGGAGTACGCGTCGCCTCCCGTGCTGTTCGAACATGCCGTGCGCGAGGAGGCTTGCGGTCGACTGGGACGCGTCATTCGCGATGTCACCTTCGCCACCTGCGGCGACATCGCCGTGTTCGTGAACCTGCACCCGGATGAGCTCACGTCGCGGTGGCTCGTGCAGCCAGACGAGCCCATAGGTTTTCACTCGAGGCCGGTCTTCCTCGAGATCACCGAGTCGGCGATCCTCACGCACTACGATCTCTGCCTTCACGTTCTGAAGGAGGTCTCGACCCGCACGAACGCAAGGCTGGTGGTCGATGATTTCGGGGCTGGCTACTCGAACCTGGATCGCCTCGCGGACCTGCAGCCTTCGGTGGTCAAGCTGGACCTGGCGCTCGTGCGAGGCGTTCACGCCAATCCACGCAGGCAGGCCGTCGTACGCCACATGGTGAGTCTGTGCTCCGAGCTCGGCGCGAGCGTCGTCGCCGAAGGCGTGGAGGTGCTCGACGAGCTCAAGTGCGTCCGCGATCTCGGCGTGGAGTATGCACAGGGTTACCTGCTGGCTCGCCCGGCCGCCCCCCCGCCCGATCACGTCTGGCCCCTGGCAGCCACGCGAACGATGCCCGCGCCGCCCATCGCGGGAGCAAAGGACGAGCGCGTGCCGCGGTCGAGCAAGGCGCCCGGGAGGCGCCCGAGCACGAGCGCCGCGCGTGTCGTCCGCCCGTCGACGAGGGCCCGCCTGAAGGGGTAAATTCTCAACCTCGCTCTGACGAGCGATATGCGCCGCGGCCTACCACGACACGAACGTCCGCAATGGTTAGGCCACTACCTCGTTTCGTTCGCACGGAGCGTTTTCGCTTTGGCCATGCCCGCATCGTAGCGGACGCGCCGATCACCTCGAAGGGCGCTGACCTCATCGTGCGTTCCCGTTACTGACAGCAGATGGTGGCCGGGCCCGTGAGAACGGGAGTCGGCGGAGTACCAGCCGCGCAAGTGCTCGTCGTCGCCACACCCGCGTACTCGAAGGACTCCGCCGACATGGCTTCCCCCGACAACGCATGGCAGGCTCCGTCGACCGACACTGAGCCGAGCGGCCCGCTGCAGTCGGGGTTCGAGTAGAGGGCGATCGCGCCATTGTACGTCGCGGTGACGGTGCACGTTGTAGGAGCCAAGCACGTGACCCCGGCGCCGACGGAGTGCTGTGTGGGAAAGCTGGGCGGGCAGGACGAGGCTATGCCAGTCGTGGGCTCGATGCAGACGAGAAACAGGGCGGGCAGAGCCGGCGTGCAGGCGGCGCCGTTGCAAACGGACGGCGCGGGAGCGGCGCAGAGTCGGGCGTTCGGTTGGCCGGTTCCCGCGGTGGTGCAGCCGGCGGTCGCAACCACCGAGGCGTGGGTTAGCTTGATGCTCCCGCTGACGGAGCCAAGCTTGCCCGTCGACTGGCACCCGGACGCCGGCACGCCGGCCTGGCTCACGTCACACGTCGTCGCACCACCAACTACGGCGAGCGTCCCACCGGCGCACGAGGGTGCCGCCGTCACCGTGCACGAATACGCGCAGAGGGGGCCGCTTGCCGCGGGATCGTCGACGGCCCGCGACGACTGGAAGTCGCTTGGGCATGCAGCCGTCATGCTCGGATCCAGTCCGACCAGCGACCACCCGGAGGGCACGGTCACCGCCCCGTCGGAGGCCACCGCGTCCCGGGGCCGCGCCGTCACCCGGTGAAGCCGTGTCGCCCAGGCCTGCGTCCGGGGGATTGGGTGCGTCCGCGACTGCCGAATCCCCGCTCCACAGCGAAACGGAGTCGTTGCCGACGATGGAGTTGCAGCCGGCCGTCAGGGCGGCGGCGAACGTCAGCGCGAGGTAGCGGCTCATTCCGAGCGTCTCGCGACGCCTGTGCCACGACACCGGGGCAAAGGATACCTCAGGCGCCTACCAACTCATCTGCCCGTCCGTGACGTGCATGTCGAATCGGACAGGCTTGCCGTTCTCGAAGCCCTGCACGTACACGTGCGCCGTCGGGGTCGTAGGGTTCATCGCGTCCTCCGCCTGGAAGGAGAATCTCGTCGGGTTGGGCGGCGCCCAGCTCAGCTCCGCCCACTCCGGCCGAACCGGGACCGAGACCGGCTCCGTCGGGATCTGATCGGGCACCGGGCCGAAGAGTACCCACCCGTGGCCGCTACGGAAGTGGGCCTGCTCCGCCGACGCCAGAGCGGAGAGAGCATTCTTCGCTTCGTCGAAGGTCCCGCGCGTCCGCGCGTTGTAAACAGCGTTGTGCACGTCGTCCTCCAGGCCTACCGCGGAGACGACGACGGGCCCGCAGGCGATGGCGGAGAAGGCCGCGACCAGCGCGAGCCGGAGTAGCGCGTCGCTCGGTCGGAGCCGGCCTGTGGGGACGAGGACCATGGGGACGGGTTCTTGGACCAGGATGGCCGAAGAGGCGTGTCGCGGTCAATTCAGGCTCTCGCCGGGCGCTGGCCTGAAGGCCTCTCAAGACCCATCGCCGAAGCGATAGCGGCGCAAAGGAACATGCGCGACACTCCGGTATGGATCACGATCCGGACCGCACCTGGGCCGTGGGCTCTCCCGGTAAGCACCAGCAAACCGCGCCCTCCTTCAACGATGACGGAACTCCCGAGGCGCGCTACATGCTGCGCGGCGAGCTCGGCAAGGGCGGCATGGGCGAGGTGCGGCTCTGCGAGGATCGCCGTATGGGCCGCGAGGTGGCGCTGAAGGTCGCGCGCGAAGAGATCGACCCGAGCGCGCCGCTGCGCGCTCGTTTCCTTCACGAGGCGCGCATCCAGGCGCAGCTCGAGCACCCTTCCATCGTGCCTGTCTACGACATGGGCCTCGATCGCGGAGGTGCACCGTTCTTCACGATGAAGCGCGTGAACGGCGTCACGCTCCGGGACGTTCTCCGCCGGCTGCGCGCAGGGGACCCGGAAGCGACCCAGCAGTACACCCGGCGCCGCTTGCTCAGCGCGTTCGCCGCGGTGTGCCTGACCGTGCACTACGCGCACACGCGCGACGTCTTCCACCGAGACCTGAAGCCGACCAACATCATGCTCGGCGACTACGGCGAGATTTACGTGCTCGACTGGGGTGTTGCCCGCGCCGGAGCGACGCCTGAACCAACCCCGACCGCGCTGAAGCTCTCGCCGCGGCCCGAGGCGACGCGCGCGGGCGAGGTCATTGGCACGCCTGGTTACATGTCGCCCGAGCAGCTCCGCGCCGAGCCCGTCGACGCGCGCTCGGACGTATACGCGCTTGGAGTGATCCTGTTCGAGCTCTTGACCCTCGCGCCGCTACACGGCGGCGACGCGTCCAGCGCCATACGATCGACGCTTCATCCCCTGGAGCCCGCGCGCCCCTCCGCCTGCGCGCCCGACCTCGATATCCCGCCCGAGCTTGACGCCGTGTGCGCGAGGGCGACCGCCTTCGCCGCTGCGGACCGCTACCCGTCCGCGCGCGCGCTCCACGACGACATCGACCGTTTTCTGGAGGGAGACCGCGACCTCACGCGGCGCCGCGAGCTCTCGATCGAGCATACGAAGCTGGCGCGCGACCTTGCCTCGACCGCACGGGCGATGCGGGACCCGTCGGCGGAGGTCATCGCGCGGCGGGGCGCCATGGGCGAGGTCAACCGAGCGCTGGCGCTCGATCCGAACAACGTCGACGCGCGGCGCGTGCTCGTGGACCTGCTCACGACGCCGCCGCGCGTCTTGCCTCCGGAAGCCAGGGCCGAGATGACCGCCGGTTGGGCCGCCCAGGCGCGGCGGGGAGCGCGGAGGGGCATCTTCATCTACATGAGCTGGTTCTTGTCGGCGCCGCTCGCGCTGCTCGATAACTTCCACGGGCGATGGTTCGTGGCGATTCAGGCCGCTCTCTTCCTCTCGGCGGGTGCGCTCCTCTACCGCGCGTCGCGCTCGAAGTTCGAGAACGGGCGCATGGGACGGGCGACGGTCATCATGACCTCCCTCGCGCTCGCCTCCATCGCAGGTCTGGTCGGGCCGTTCATCATCGTCCCATGCCTCGTTATGGCCAACGCGGTGGCCTTCATCCTCCAGCCGGATCGCTCGCGCCGCCCTCTCATCCTGGTCGCGTCCTCGATGGCGATACTCTTGCCACTTCTGCTCGACGTGGTTGGCCTCGTCCCTCCAGCCTATGTGTTCGACCACGGCACCTGGATCGTGACCAACCGCCTGCTGGATTTCCGTCCGTCGCTGACGGTGCTCGTTGCGGCCGTCGCCACGCTCGCGCCGATGATGATGCTCTGCGTCTACTTCATGCGAATGCGCGACATGCTGACGGCCGCCGAGGAGCGCCTCTACCTGCACGCCTGGCAGCTCCGGCAGCTCGTTCCGGCGGACGCAGGCCCAGTCTGGTCCGGACCGGAGTCGACCCGCATGCGAGCCCGAAGCCCGTCGGCGACGTTTGGCTGATTCGAAGGGAGGCATCGTCGGCTCGTGGAAGGAGATCTTCCGATCCTCGCTAGAGGACCGGACTGGTCGGCCCATCCTCGGCGAGCGCCCGGGCCGTGGCCCCTCCTCCCCACGCGACGCTAAGGATCACGGCGAACCCTGCGTGCACGACCAGCATGAGTGGTGCGAGGAACGGGAAGAAGAGAGCTTGAGCGCCCGGGAGGGGGAAGCCAAGCGGCCATCCATACACGAAAGGATGCAGTGCGACGGCCAGCGCGAGAAGTCCGACAATCGTGAGCTCGTCGCCAACGAGCCGCCCGACGTCGGAGAAGACGACCCTGTGGATGACGAGGGACAACGCTCCGACTCCGGCGCACGAGCCCAGTCCGGCCTCGAGAAACTCCGTGCGCGCGTTGATGGACGTGAAGTCCAGGCTATGACGGAGGACGACGTACAGCGCGAGCGACGCGGCGAAGGTCAGCCCCGTCCACGTCATGAACCCTGCGATCGCGCGCAGGCCGAGGCGCCGCCGCCGGGCCGTAACTCCGAGTAGCGCGGCGAGCAACGCTGCGCTCGCCGCCAGGCGCCCTGCCTGCGCACGTCCCTCGCGCGCATAGAGGGTGCTCCACGACGGAGTGACACCGGGCCCCAGCCAGCGCGCGAGCGCCGCCCGGTTCGCATCCCGAAAGCGCTCGACCGCCCGGTGTCGTTCTGCCACGTAACCCGCGGGCAACGCGCGCACATCGGCGATTTCGAAGACGGTGTCGAGGTCGTCCTCGAGCGCGCGCATGTGGCGTGGAAACGGGATCCCGAGGAGCACGGCGAGCGTCGGCGCAACGACGCGTGCGTCGATCGGGCGGCCGTCCGATCTGTGTGTCACTCCCAGACCCGCGAAACACGTGACAACCTCGGCGATCTCGCGCTGCGGTCCCCCATGGCCGCCATAGCTCATGTGTCCATGATCGGCCGTCACGACGACGAGGTCCTGGGTGAGGTCGAGCCTGTCCAGGACTCCGAGAATTCCCTGGTCCGCCTGGTGAGCGGCGTCCGCGTACTCGCGTGACGCCGCACCGTGATGGTGGCCCATATAGTCGACGTAGACGGGGTGGATGAGCGTCAGGTCGCGAAGGTCTTCGCGACCGAAGACCTCATCCTCCTCGTTCTCGACCACCTCGTATTGCTCGAAGGCGTTCGGAAAGAGCTGCCGCCACCAGGGTACGCCGCTCACACCCGTGAGGTGCATCCCGGCGCGGCGCGCGGACTGCCACACGGAGTCCGCCGCGAGAGGCCTCACCTCGTCGTTGTTGCGGCTGCCTGTCCGGTCCTCTTCCAGCCCCGTGGAGAGCACGGCGTACATCGCGCGCGAGACGGTGATAGGTCCCACGGTCATCGTTCGGCACTGCCCGACGCCTGCGAGCCGTCGCGTCGATTCGAGCTTGTCCGCGGTCGACTTCGAGAGCCCGTCGACGACGATTACCACTGTGTGACGCGGGCGGAGATGGGGGGCGACCACGGCGTCTTCGACCGGAACGAGGAAGTAGCCGGCGTGGTTGGGCAGGCGCCCGATGTAGCTGTCTCCCATCAGGTACGCGAAAATCGCCGCGAACGCGGAGAGCGTCGCCAAGATCCACCGAGTTCGCGTGCCCATGAGGGACCAGTCTACCTACCTACCCACCCGCGAAAGGAGGCGTCCTGGGATTTCTTGGAAACCGGAGAGCCGATCGTCCGTAACCGTGGGGTGATAGCTCCTGATCCGTACTAAGGTCGCGCGTCCTCGCGGCGGCATCTGCCGCCCCCGCCCTGACGCGCAGGCAGGGTCGTCTGGCAGCGGCCCTGGTCCTCGCTCCTTCAACTCCATGCGGCGCGGCGCAATTACGTCCGAGGATCAGATGCCCGGCAGTGCGCATTTGCCACCGGCCGCAATCTCCTCACCGGTGTACGGCGCCGCGGTGCGCGGGAGGTGCTATTTCAAACCGCGGAGGACGAAGCGGTGCGTTCGACGCGGAAGGGTCGCGCGACTCATGCCCCGAGGGCCTCGCAGCCGCGCAACAGATGGCACATCTGGTCACGGAGGAGCTCGCGCGCCTCCCTCAGTTCCAGCGAGACGCCTACGATCTCATCGGGCGCGAGAGCCTCTCCGTCGCCGAGACGGCGGAGGTGATGGGCACGACGCCCACAGCCGTCAAGTTCAGGGTGCACCGCGCTTTACGAGGCACTGCGGGCCGTCCTTGGCAGGAGCAAGCGCACAGCGACGCCGTAGCGCGCCTGCTGGCAGCGAAGGCGTCCTTTCGAAAGCGGACGGCAGTTATTCCGTGGGCTGCGGAGAGTGCGCGGGCGCTCGGCCACCGTGGACGAGCGCGCCGAACTCACGGAACGAGCGATCCTCGTCCGTCGTGAGCGGGCCCTTCTCGAGTGCGTCGAGGCTCTCCTCGACCTGTTCGTAGCTCGCTGGGCCGCTCAGCGTGATGTCCACGTGAGGGCTCGAGAGGCAAAAGCGGTAGCAGTCTCCTGCCGTCATCGCTGGACCGCCCCATCCGCGGGGACGCCGGAGCAGCTTGCGCCACGAGGTTGCGGTGTAAGCGACGACGGCGGGTTGACGCTTCTCGACGTGCGGGAAGATGTCTCGCTCAGCCCCAGGGTGAGCCGCGTTGTAGCGAATCATGAAGAGATCGATGAGCGAATCGGCGGCGAGACGCCCCGCGCGCTCTCTGTCGTGGATCGACACTCCTATCGCCCGGATCTTGCCCTCCTCCTTGAGGCGCGCCAGCGCTTCGATGGTGCCCTCCGTCAGCGCGGAGGTCGTCCCGAGCCAGAACAGGTGGAAGACGTCGATGTAGTCGGTGCCGAGCTCGCGCAGGACCCGTTCCGCGCCGCGCCGCACGTTGCCGGCGAAGAAACCGATGGAGGGGCCCGCCGCGAGCACGACTCGCTCTCTGTCTCTGCGCAGCGCCGCGCGGAGCGGCTCACGGAGATGGCCCGTGCGCATCCGTGTCCAGAACACGTACTCCACGCCGCGCTCGAGGGCGCGATCGAAGGCTCGCGCGTCGATCCCGTAATTGCAACCGATGCCAAGGCGGAAAACCGGACGACGGAGGGCCTGGACGTGGCGGCGCGTAAAGGAGTCGTTCATCGTTGGAGCATATGATGCTCTCGTGCAGCCGCGGGTCGCACGGCAGAGCCCGTCCCGGACAGGGTCCGAGGTGTCCCGGACACCGACGCGCCTACGATAGGCTGGTTTTTCGCAGCAAGCGGAGGGCATGCCCGCTGCGGTGTCGGGATCTTATGCTGCTCGTCGATGGGAACAACGTTTCGTCGCCTCGTCGTCCCTGGCACCCGATGGATCGTGGCAGTCGTCGCAGACTGGTCGCCGACGTCGCTCGGCTCACGCATGAGTGGCCCATCTGCGCCGATGTAGTGTTCGACGGATTCCCTCGTGAGGGGCTCCGGCACGGGGAGGTCCTCGCGGCGGTGCGCGTCTGGTTCGCAGCACACCAGACGGCCGACGACTGGATCCTCGCGAGGGCGCCGGAACACCCGCCTGGCGAGCTCCTGTCGTCACCTCCGACCGGAGCCTCGTGCGGCGCCTCCTGCCGTGCGGCGCACGGATCATCTCGAGCGAGGCACTGCGCCGCGGCCTCGATACCGCGTGCGCTGCCGTGCATGCAGGCGGGTCCCCCCTCAGATCCTTTGCACATGGCCCGGACGCGCTTCTCGCGATGGATCGGCACGCGGCCGCCTGTGAATCCGGGATGGATCAACCACCCTGAGGTCTCCGGGAGGATTGACGCGGGAGTGGGACGTGCTCCGCTTGCATGGTCCCCCTCCCGGACACGGAGCCATGCCTCACGACGAGGATTTCTTGCGCCGGCTGGACCGGGTCAGCCCGACCTGGGTGGAGGTTGCGCTCAACCTCTATCGGGACCATGAGCGCGTCCGATACGTGCTCGAGCACGCGAACATTCCAGAGCGCGCCGACCGCGTCGCAATCTCGCTGAACGATCCGCGCACGGGGCCCTTCGTCGTCGTGGCCCGGACGGGATCTTTCGTCACCGTGCTCAAGGAGGGAATGAGCCCAGGCCCCCTTCCGATCATCACGCGCGCGCAGCTCGATGCGATGAGCCGGACGACGCGATGGTAGGGTCAGCGCTCCGATTCGTCCTTCATAGGACGGCGTGTACCAGGCAGACGAGTGACGCGAGGACGGAGGCGATCACGAGCCGCCCGGTCCAGACGGCACTCTGGGCGATAGCAGCCGACGAGATGTTCGGATCGCCGCGCACGACCAGGTCGGCGCGGTGGACGCTCCGGTAGGCAGTTGGCACCGCCGTCTCGCGCTCCCAGTGCAGGTCTCCGAGTCCCAGATCGACGAGAGCGGGCAGGGGGGGCCCGCCCGAGAGGCTCTCGCTGTGGAGCCTCAGCAGGCGAGCGCCGGCGGCGCGTTGGGCGGCCCACATGGCGGCTGTCAGGGTCGAGCCCAGCAGCGCGCAGGCGAGCCCGACGAGACCGGCCAGCTGTGACCCCGATTGCGCTACGCCACACGCGGGATAGCCGTTCCAATGAGGCACCGTGGCCGCAGAAGAAAGCGCGCACGACAAGCCCACAGCCCCCCAGACGCTGTATCCGTCGACTCTGTCGACGACCGAGCGTGGACGGGCCCGGCCTACGCTGCGCGCCGCCACGAAGACGGGAAGCAGAAGCGGTAGGGCAGCCAGGCCGAAGAGGAGCCCATCGTGGGCTCCCAGGACGATCCCCTCGGGCGGCCACCAGAGGATGCCGACGAGAGTTCCGAGAGTCATTCCCGCGCACGGAAGCGTCAGGATCGCGACCGAGGCAAAGGGGAGAAGCTTACGGTGGCCATGCTGGCCTACGACGACCCCAACGATTGCCAGAGCCGCTGGAACGAGCACGAGGAGAGCCGGCCACAGGGGGCCATCGTGGGCGAAGCAACCCACCTGGAGGAGGCTCCCTATCTGGGCCCCCCATACAACGCCGAGCGCCGCAAACGCCGAAGCGAGTCTCACCGAGCCAGGGAAGTTTTGGCGCATCTCGCTCGTGCGTTCCTACGCCCGGACGACGCGCGCCATTCCGGCGAAGCGAGCACAACCCGATCCGCTCGCGGGTGCCGCTCACCGCCCGCGGGCCGACTTCACTGCGCCGCGGGTTGGTCCGCGCACGCACCGCCGGTGCACGTTCCGCTCGCGCATTCGCCTCCGGTGGTGCAGCCGGAACCTGCTGCAGCCCCGTCGCAGACGCCGCTCGTACAGGAGGCGCTGGCGCAATCCGTGTCCGCACCGCACGCGGTTCCGGCCGCCGCCCCGGACCCGTCGTCGCAGACTCCGTCGGTGCAGCTATTGCTGGTGCAGTCCGAGCCGACGCTGCAAGCGTCACCGGCTGCCCCGGGAGGTGTCGAGGGTGCTGGGTCGGAATCGGCGGCGGCGTCATTACCCGCGTCCGATCCCCCTGCGCTCGGATCCGCGCAGATGCCGTTCGTGCACGTACCGCTGGCGCAATCCGCGTCCTGGGAACAGGCGGCTCCGCTGGGCGCACCGGTCGATGACATGCTGCCATCGTCGCCCCCCGCGTCCGCGGTTCCGGCATCGGCATCCTGCGCCGCAACCTCTGGGTCGTTGCAGTTGAGGACCGAGTCGTCGCATCCCATGCTCGAGCGGAAGTTCACGCAGTCTGCCTGGCTCTTGAAGCTCTTGCCGTCCCCGCGCATCGAGCCGTTTTCGTCGGCGAACGCCGCTCCGATAAACTCGCAGTAAGACCCGCCGCTCGCGAAGCCGCTCGTGTGACAGTTGTTCGCACCACAGCCGGTCGGTGCCGGGAGCACGCTCTCCCCGTCCGGGTTTGCCAGCGGCCAGGTCGACACCGGGTCCGCCCACGTCGCGCCGCCGTTCGATGCGCAGGTGGCGGCGAGTGCACGGGTCGTGTTCTTCGCGTCGCTCCACAGGTCGTACTTCGGCAGGAGCGGTCCGTTGCGATGGCAATCGCTGCAGTTGCTTCCGTCGGCCGATTCATGGGCGAGGTTGCCGGCCGTGGGGCGTACCCCTGCTCCGGTGGACTCGTCCCACCAGCAGACGTCGCACGTCGTCGTGTTGTAGCAGTGGACACCGTTGAGGCTGCCCGTGCTGAAGTCTGGCTTTCCCCGGAAGAGGTAGAGGCACAGCGTCGTCGCGTCGGGGGCGATGGTGAAGAGCTGCGCCCCTTGATTTGGGACGGAGAAGAGCTCCGCCGAGCCCGTCTGGAAGTCGCCAACGGCGGTCCAGCCGTTACAGCCCGTCGTCGTCGTTGAGTTGCACTTCGACGCATTGGGAATGTCGGCGGGCATCGTGACGTTCGGCTGGCCGCACGAAAGCGAGCCGCCGGAGGGGTCGTCGTCGGCCTGGAGGGCCGACGAGTGGGTTCCCGACTCCCCGCTCTTCGACGCTAGGCTGCAGGCTCCGGCTGCGGCGATGATCGCGATGGCGAACGGCGTGAAGAGGGCCCGGGACAATCGCAGCGGGCGGGTGCTCTCCCCGGTGCGGTTGGGTGAAAGGGTGCTGTCCTCGAGGCAGTTACGGAGGGTGTTGGGCGTCGTCATGCTCTCCACACGGATGAGCAAGGACAATGCCGGTCGGCTGAGGTGGGGAAAGTTGTCCGGTTGGGCGACTCGGGCAGGTCGGCGACTCGGACAGTCTACCTGCGATGCTCTTTTCCAACGGGCCTTCACCTGCCCGGGCGGTCTGGTGCACCGCCACGCTGGATCGTCGTTGGTCCAAGGCGCGGGTGCCGCCGTTGTCCGGCGCTGAATGACCGTTTGCCGCGTCGCATCTCTAACGTTGGGGTGCTCAACCAACGCGTTCGCCCCGACGCCACGGCGCCTGCAGGTCGCAGGCGGGAGATGACACGACGATGATCGGCGATGTCGATAAGAAGTCTTCCATCACCGTGCCGGCACCGCCCGAGAGTCGCCGCGGCACCGTCTCGGACGGCGAGGTGGAGAAAGCGTGGTTCTGGAGGGGCCGCGCACCCTCGCGGAGCCCCCTGTCCGAGCAACACGCGTGCGATCGGCTCGACGACGACTGGTTTCAGCAGCCTGCGCGACCGTTCCGGTGCCGTCCACGGCCGTAGCAATGAGCCGCGGTGGGGATAGCCCTCCGGTGAAACTTCGGTCGCCGAAAAGTTTACCGCGCTCCCCACATGGCACTACCTACCGGTCATGATCGTCGCGCTCACGGGACAGAAGGGCGGAGTTGGAAAGAGCACCACTGCGGTATGCCTTGCGGTTGCCGCTCTCGAGCGGAATCAGCGCGTCCTGCTGGTGGATGCCGACCCGCAGGGGACGACGCGCACGTGGGGCGACGTGGCGAGCGAACGCGGGCAAGCGGCACCCACGGTCGTTGCCATGGGGGCCACGATGCACCGCCCCGGGCAGCTCCGCGACGTGGCGCAAGGCTATGATGTCGCCTTCATCGATTGCCCTCCCAGGCACGGGGACGTGCAACGAGCCGCGCTGATGGTGGCCGACGTCGCCATCCTGCCGTGTGGCCCTTCGGCGGCGGACGCATGGGCCCTCGCCTCTGCGCTCGAGGTCGTGAACGAGGCCCGCGCGTTGCGAGAGGACCTGAAGGCCTGCATCCTGATCACGCGCAAGCAGGGGCGCACCGCGCTCGGCAAGGCGGCACGCACCGCCCTCCTGTCGTCGGGGCTTCCCGTCCTGACGACCGAACTCGGCCACCGCGTGGCGTACCAGGAAGCGCTGGCGGCTGGTCAGGGAGTCACAACGTATGCCCCGCGTGATGCGGGCGCCCGCGAGATCTTCAACCTACTCGACGAGCTGGAGAGACTGTTCCATGGCGAAAAAACAAGTGGCCTTTTCCTTGCGCAAGCCGCCGCCGCCGGCTGATTTCGATCGCTTCGTGACGGGAAGCGAGCCCCGGTCCGCTCCGGTGGAGCCACCCGCTGCGCGTCTGGTCGACGCGCCCCTCCTGTCCACCCGCGTCGGAGAGCGACGCGAAGTTACGATCTACTTGCCGCAGGACCTCGCCCGGAAACTGTCAGTGCGCTGCGTCGAGATGGATCGCGACGTCAGCAACGTGATCGCCGAGGCGCTCGCTCAGACGCTGGTGGACCCGCAGCCCGAGGAGGCCGCCGAACCGGCGAGCGCCCCCGTTGACCGGTGGCAGAAGACAAAGCAGACGGTCAGCCGCTGGGCTGCGGCTGTCCCCGCGACCTGGCGCCTGCGCTTCGCCCGCGCTTCCTGACGACCGACGACGCGCCTGCTCGCCCTCGCTCACGTCGTGCGAGCGTGGGCGGCCACGCCGGTAAAGCGAGCGCCGCGGTCAGGCGCGCGTCAGTACCGTCAGGTAGTGATCCATGAGGTCACCTCCTGCCGCGGACATCGCCTGTACCGTGCTCACCGGAACGATGCCGAAGCGAAGGACGGCGACGATTCGCTCGGCGCCCGTGGGCTGGGTGGCGGGCTCCGTCCCATGCGTCAGCGGGTAGAACAGTCTTCCGGGCTGGAGCTCCATGCAGTCCCGCTGGAGACAGAGGTCGCCTACCGTCATCTCGACCGCGCTCGCGCCGGGTTGACCCGACGGCCAGAGACGCAGCCGTCCCGCGGACCGTCCCTGCGCAAGCAGGAACGAGGCAATGAGCGGCATCTGGGCCTTGCCCCGCCGTGAGTCGTTGTGGAGCCCGTGGTGGACCTGCCAGGACTCATTCGTCTGGATCACGGCATGCGCCACGCCTGCGAGGTGGCCCGCCTCGACCCGTGACCGCTCGGCCCGCGTCAGACACGCCCACGCGAGCGCGCCGAAGAGCTCGCGTGCCTTTTCGGTCGCTGCGAAGAGATGGCGACAGCTCTGGCCCAGCGCTGGGCTGAGCGCGCGGAGGAGGACCCGCGATCCATCGATCGACCACGGGTAAGCGTGGGTCGGCGCCGACATGAAATCGCGGGCTTCCTCCTGGGCGCTGCGGGTCTCCTCGGCATCGGGGGAAACTACGCCGCGAACGACGGCGAAGAACCCATGGTTGATCTGCTCGACGAGCCGACTGAGCCACGCGCCCCGCTCGGCGGCATCCGTGGACCGGAACGACCCCGCTTCGAAGCTGACCTCGTTGTCTCGCGAGCTCACGCGATGGCCTGGCCCGCCGGCCTGAGCGCGTAGAGCAACAACGCGGCGGACCCGAGGCAGACAACCTGCACTGCGGTCAGCGGCCCGGCGTGACGCACCGGGTCGCCACGGAAGAATTCCATCGTGAACCGCACGGCGGCGTACGCAAGCAATGTCATGCGCCAGAGGCGGCCGCGCTGCCGAGGCCGCTTGCGCACGGCAGCCACGATGCAGGCCAAGACCAAGACGAGTCCCGACTCGTAGAGCTGCACCGGGTGCCGGCTCGCGCCGACCATGTGGACGCCCACGGGCGAGGCGGTGATCGCTCCGTAGCAACATCCGTTGAGGAAGCAGCCGATCCGGCCAACGCCAGTCGCCACCAGGAACGCGAGCGCGAAGGCGTCGCCCGTGGGCTGCTTGATGCCGACGATCCGCTTGGTGATCTCGACCGAGAGGAAGCTCACCACGAGCGCGCCTACGATGGTCTTGCCCGAGAAGTCCAGGGAGAGTGCCTGGGCGAAGAGATGCTCCAGCTCATCGGGCGCGTCGAAGAGAATCATGCCGAGCTTCGTACCGACGACGGCGCCCAGTAGCGCGCCGATGCCGATCCACTGGTGGCCGGGCTCCTTCGCGTAGCCGAGCCTTCGCACTTCGGCCTTGCGGATGTAGTGACCCGTCGCGAAGGCAATGACCATGAAGAAGGCATAGCTCGTGATCCGCAGGCCGCCTGACTCGAGGAGCGTCGGGTGCATGCTCAGCTTGGATCGAAGTTCGCGGGCAGGGGGTCCGGCGCCTCGTTCGTGTCGGAAAAGTCACCGCAGCAAGCGGCGTCGGGGGAGGTCGGCGGTCTGTCCGCCGCTCTGGCGAGCCGGCCGAGTGGGACGAGCGTTTCTCCGTTCGGGCGTCCTCGCACGCGAACGTTGTATTCGCAGAAGGAGATGGGCTCTCCTCCGGGCTGAATGATGTGGAGGCAGCACTCGTCGATGCGCGACTGGTCGTAGGTCCACGCGTCCATGAAAGGCTTTGCGGAGATCCGGAAGATCTGTTTCGGCGGCATATCGGCCGAGAGAGCGTCTCCGGCGTCGTCCGGCAGAAAGAGCATCCGATCTTCGAGCTTGCGCCAGTGCTCGTCGTAGTCGAGCAGCCGCGTGAGGGCGATGGGCGGCTCATCCGGCCGACGGGCTAGGAACGTGAAGCTGCAGCAGTTCGGATCGGAGCAGGGCAGGGGGCGAAAGTCGTCTTCGCGCAGCAACCCCGCGGACTGCGCCTCGATGCCCGTGATGACGTCGGCGAGCGTCGAACGACGGAGGGGGCTTGCGTCGAGTGTGAACCGCCCTGCGTAGGTCGCAGGTTGGAATGAGACGCCGCGAATCTGGGGCACCGATAGCCCGAGGCGCAGAACGTCGCCGAGCTCGCGGTCGTTGACCCCGCGGACGACCGTGCAGACCAGCGTGGTGGGAATGTCGTGCTCGATGATCCTAGAGATCGCGGCGCGTTTCTCTTCGAGCAGCGCCTCTCCGCGCAGCGCCGCGTGCGCTTTGTCGTCCAGTCCGTCCATCTGTAGGTAGATCTCGAACCTCGGCTTGTGGCGTGCGAGGGCGGCCGCGAGCTCGGGATCGCGCGCGAGGGTGATCCCATTGGTGTTGAGCATCACGTACCGGATGCTTGTTCGGGCGAGCGCGTCCGCGACGATGTCGAGAAACCGCGGGTGGATGGTGGGTTCGCCGCCCGAGATTTGCAATACGTCGAGCGGGCCCCGCGCCAGGTACTGGTCGAGCGTTGAAACGAGCTCCTCGAAGGAGCGGTGCTTGCCGTTCGGGCTCTCCGCATAGCACGCGGGGCAGCGGAGGTTGCACGCGTCGGTGATCTCGAGCAGTGCGACGCAGGCACGGTGGATCGGCGCCAGCGCCGTGCTCGGGGAGGGAGCTCTGGAGGACGCAGTAGTGGGAGCGCAGCAGGCCTGAGCAGGTGGCGGGTGCGGCACCTCGCCTCGCAGGTAGTAGTGACGGCGATGGGAGCTCACGAGCGCCACGGCGACGCCGTGCTCGGGGCATGTCCGCTCGAGAAAGACCTCGCCCTCGCTCTCGAAAGTGAGGCCGACGAGGGGCTTGAGGCACGCAGGGCAAAGCGTCCGTGTGCGCTTCAGCACCTTCGAGCCCTTGGACGTGGCGCGAGGCCCTGCGGCGCCGGCTACACAGGGAGCTTCGGTGTGCGCGTCGTCGATCACGGACAGCACCCGTCACCGTACGTGCTGCACCTCATCAGGTGTCTGTGTGTGGGCACGGGTGCCGAGGGGGAGAAGCACGCGAAGGCCTCCCACTCGTGCGAAAACTCGCCGGTAGAGATGGCCATCGCGTGCCGCAGGCTCTTCTCGAGCTCCGGAGGTGGGAGCGCGGCGCGCGCGTTCACGAGCAGTACGATCTCCGTCCGGGCCACCTCGAGCCGGCCCGCTTCGAAGAAAGCCTTTCCTCCTCGGCGGACCAGGCTGGCCGAGCCCCCGGGCGGATCGATGGCAGTCAGCTTGATGTGGGTCACAGGGAGCGTGGCGAGCTCGCCGAGAAAGCGTTCGAAGATCGCCCGAGCGGCGAGCGGGCACGAAGCACGGACGCGCACACGTCCGTTCGCCCAGCCCAGCTCGGCCTCGGCCCGCGCGTAGCGAACGTAGTCGACGTCGAGGGGAACGGCGAGAGCCTGAGGCGTCGCAGCCAGCCAGTCACTCATGCCCTGACCCGTGACGGCTGACACTCGGACGATGGTAGCTCCGGGCCGAATCGAACGGATGCGGTTCGAGATGTCCGGTGGGGCCTGGTCTAGCTTGGTCAAAACAACGACATCGGCCTCCTCGATCTGCTTTTCGTAGAGGTACTTGATGTCGTCCGAGAAGGCCCCGCCGTCCAGATCCTCGAAGCGGGATCCATCGACGAGGACTGACAACGGCGCCACGTCGAGCTTCGCACCGCGACGGCCTACGAGCGGCGAGAGGACGGTCGCCACCAGATCCGTGCAACTACCGACGGCCTCGGCCAGCGCGACGGTCGCACCCGTCCACTCCGCCTCGACCAGCGCTTGCTCGAGACTGTCGTACCGACAGCAGAAGCATCCGCCGGGAATCTCCGTCACGTCGAGATCGTCATTCGCGCACAGCGCCGTATCGACGAGCACCTGTCCCTGGTCGTTCGTCACCACGGCGACCTGTTCGCCGCGCTCGCGGAGCATGCGTGCGAGAGCCCGGATGGCCGTCGTCTTGCCGGCGCCAAGGAATCCGCCGATCACCTGAACTCTCATGGGTTACCTCGTCGTTCGCGCGGGACGGTCCCGCGCATGGCACGCCTCCGGCCGCGTCGGGAGCCGGAGAGCCAGGCTGCTCCTGCTGCCATCCCGACGAGCCATGTGTCTCCGCGTGGGCCCGGCCCGGCGGCGCGGCAGTCGCAACCGCCCCCCTCGATGGTGCCGCCGGTCGGCCCCGTGCCTGCTTCCGCGCTCGTCATCTTTGCGTCGGCGCCCGCATCGAGGCTGATGGCCGCGTCGGTTCCGGCTTCCTTGGGCAGCCCGGCGTCTGCCGGGATCCCCGCGTCGGGGCACGCGCAACGGATTGCCGGTGGCGCATAGCAGCTACCTTGCCCATCGCAGACGTCCATCACGCCCGTCTTGCACGCACACGAGAGCCCGCCGCCGCCGCACACTCCCCCGTTGGAGCACAGCGTCTCCCCCGCAGGGTAGGCGCAGGCATCGGTCATCGTGCCGTCGCATTGACCCTCGCAGGGGCCCCCGGCGCCGGCGCACTGCGGTCGGCCGCCGTGAGGCGGACCGCTGATGGGGATGCAGATGCCTTCGTTTCCGGTCCCATTGCACGCCTGGCACTGAGAGGAGCACGCTGATCCGCAGCAGACTCCGTCGACGCAGAACCCGCTCGCGCATTCGGTACTGCCAGCGCACGACGCGCCGATGGACAGATTCGCGACGCAGACCCCGCCTGCACAGTGCTCGTTGGCGTTGCAGTCGCTGCCTCCGACGCAGCCGGCGCATTGCGTTGCCTCGCAAGCCGCGGGCGCGCAGGCCTGGGTCTGTGCCGCAGGGCACGCGCCGGCGCCGTTGCAAAAAGCAGACAGGGTCGCTGTGCTCGTAGCGCTGTCGCAGCTTGGAGCCCTGCACTGGACCGTGGAATCCGGGTAGGCGCAATCGCTGTGCACGCCGTCGCAGATGCCGGCGCAGGCCGTGCCGTCGGACAGGCACGCCACCGAGGTGTGCGTCGGAAGGCACGTCCCCGTCGAGCACGATTCGCAGGACCCGGTGCAGGCCGTGGCGCAGCACGTGCCCGCAGAGGTGGCTGAGGCTCCATAGCAATACCCCGTGTCGCAGTCGGCTCCGGTCGCGCACGCGTCCGACGCACAGCACGCCCAGAATGCGAAGTACGAGACCGCGAGCGCCGCCAGGAGAGTGCGCAGCGCCGAGAAGAGCGTGATGCCTTTGCGCGCGGCTTCGTTCGTGCCAGCGGGCGCCATGAGCTCCTCGGAACCTAGCGTGCACGACGGGTGCGAGCAAGCCACGCCTCCTTCCCGAGGCGTGTTGCGTACGCTTCAAGCGACCCCCTCGCATTCGCGTTAGAGTCGCGCGTAATCACGACCAGAGGGATGGGACATCTCCGTGAGCTCGACCGTGCGCCATCTCGTATCCTTCTTGCTTGCCGGCTTGTTCGGGGCGCCCGCCGTCGCGAGCGCGCAGACAGCCGGTTTCGCCCTCGACCAGTTCGAGCCCTCCGAGCGCGGTAGCGAGTGGTTCGCCAACGAGTCCCTGGACCTCCGGGGCCAGCTCCGCCCCGCGGCGGGCATCGTCGCGGATTACGCCAACAGACCTCTCGCGATCTACAACGACGACGGCAGCGTCCGATCGGCACTCGTACAGGATCAGTTCTTCGTGCATGTCGGAGCGAGCCTCGTCCTGGCGGATCGCGTACGCGTCGCTGTGAGCTTGCCGGTCGCCGTCCACGAGGACGGCCAGGACGGGACCTTCGACGGCGCCTCGTACTCCGCACCCGGCAACTTCAGCGTGGGCGACCTCCGGCTGGGCGGAGACGTGCGCCTCCTCGGCCGTTATGCCGATACGTTCACGGTCGCGGCCGGGCTCCAGCTCTTCGTGCCGACGGGCTCCCGGGCCGATTACACGAGCGACGGCAGCGTACGCCTCGAGCCGCGCATCATGGCTGCGGGCGACGACGGCGAGTTCAGCTACGCGCTGCGCGTCGGCTTCGAATACGCCGGGGTGACCTCGAGCTACGGCGGCACGACGGTTGGCAGCGAGGTTACCTACGGCGCCTCGCTTGGTATCCGCGTCCTGGATCGAAAGCTCCTCGTCGGACCGGAGCTGTTTGGGGCGGCGGACGCGTCCGACTCCTCGCAGATCCTGCAGAAGCGCACGACGCCCCTGGAGGGGATTGTCGGCGCGCACTACCAGATGTCTTCCTCCTGGAGGATCGGCATAGGTGGTGGTGGTGGCCTCACGCGGGGCTATGGTTCGCCGACAGGTCGGCTCGTGGGCGGCATCGAGTGGGCACCGCGCTAGCGACCACCTCGAACGTGGAGTAAGAGACGAGCATGAGGGCTCACGGGATCATGCCGGCTTTTCCGGATCGACTTTCTCTCGCCGTCCTCTGCCTCGGCGCGTGCGTCGGTTGCTCGTCCCCTCACGCGGGGCCGAGCGGCGACGCCGGTCTGCCCTCGGCTCGCGATTCTGGGACGCCGATCGACGGAGCGACCGACACCGGCAGCGCTGGCGCGAGCGATGCGGGTGGGGACGCCGTCGGCGTCCCCGACTCGAGCGCCGCGCCCGATACAGGGAGCGCGGACACCGGCGGCCCCGATACGGGCACGCCGTCCATCGATGCTGGAACCACGGGCCAATGGGTCATGGGTTACTACGTCGGCTACGACATCGACGCTTACCCGATCGCCTCCATCGACTGGACTGGCCTCACCCACGTCATCTTCTCGCCTCTCACCGTGAACGCAGATCTCTCGCTGAACCTCTCCTTCAGCGATCAACACGGCACGGGTCAGGCGGACGCGATGGCACTCTCCGCAGCCGCGCACGCCAACGGGGTGAAGGCCCTCTTGATGCTCGGCGGAGAGAACGCCGGCGCCAACATCGCCACCGCCGCCAGCGCCGCGAACCTGCCTGCCTTCGTCACGGCCCTCGTCGGCGCCATGACGATGCTGGGTTACGACGGCATCGATCTCGACTGGGAAGACAGCGTGAACCTGGACGATCTGGTTTCGCTCGCCCAGGCGCTGAGGGCTGCTAAGCCGAACATTCTCCTCACCTACCCTGGCAACTCGGTCAACGGGAACTACGAGACGGTCGACGCTCGCATGGCGACGCTCTCGGCATCGCTCGATCGTTTCAACGTGCAGACGTACTACCCGTCGACGGCCGATACGGGGTCGGGGTGGGACTCGTGGTTTGGCAGTCCTCTCAGCGGCGTGGCGCCCAGCACGCCCGTGGCGATCGACGACACGCTCCAGCGGTACGCCGCCGTAGGGGTCCCGAAGAACAAGCTCGGCATGGGGATGGCCTTCTACGCGATCTGCTACACGGGCGGGATCACCGGGCCGCGACAGCCGACGAACGGGACGTCGCAGACCATCGTGGGTGGTGACAACAATTATCCGCTCAGCGCTTTCTTCGCGCAAGGCAGCACCTACGATCTCAGCGCCGCCTCGGAGCGTCAGCGAGACACGACCACGGCCGAGCCGTACCTCGCCCTGGAAGCCGCCGTTGACGATTCGGCATGCGGCGCTGCGACGCAGTACATCTCGTACGACGACGAGACGAGCATCGCCGCGAAGGGCACGTTCTCGAAGTCGAACGGTTACGGCGGGATCATCGTGTGGACCATCAACCAGGGTTGGCTCCCGGCGGCTGCCTCCGGTGGGCGCGCATCCAACGCGATGATGCAGGCGCTGAAGAGCGGCTTTCTCGATCCCTGAGGAGGCCCGGCCGCCTGCGCGGCAGATCCACGCAAGCGTTCCGCGGCCGGGCGCTCTATTCTCGGGCCATGGGCTTGCTCGACCCGACCCCGCCGCCGTACGCGCCGCTCGAGTGGCTGACGAAGCCGTTCTCGGAGCGCGCCCGCATGGCCACCGAAGCTTGGGCGATGCAAGGTTACGGCACCCCCCTCGCCGTCTATTTCGCGTACGTGCTCAAGGTGGGGCTCTACGTCCTGGGGTGGATGCTGTTCTGCGCAACGAGCCCCGCGCTCGGCAGCCTGCGGAACGTGGGCGCCTGGTGGCTGCATCCTCTCGCGTTCGAGAAGGCCATCGTCTGGAGCATGACCTTCGAGGTCCTCGGCTTCGGGTGCGGCAGCGGTCCGCTCACGGGCCGCTATTACCCCCCGATCGGAGGCTTTCTGTACTTTCTCCGACCGGGGACGACCAAGCTGCCGCTCTTTCCCGGCGTCGCCATCGTCGGTGGCAGGACACGGGGCGCACTCGACGTGGTCCTGTACGGGGCCCTCGTCGTCTGCGCGGTCCGTGCGCTCCTCGCGCCCGAGCTGGGCGTGACCCAGCTCGCCCCGCTGGCGGTGCTCCTCCCGCTGCTCGGCATCCTGGACAAGACCATCTTCCTCGCCGCGCGCTCCGAGCACTACTGGGTCACCATCGTGTGCTTCCTGTTCGCGCGGCCCTGGATCGCCGGCGCGCAGGCAGTCCAGATAGCGCTCTGGTTCTGGGCTGGCTTCTCGAAATTGAACCACCATTTTCCGACCGTCTCGTGTGTCATGACCAGCAACGCGCCGTGGACCCGCTTCGCGTGGCTCCGCCGCGCGATGTACCGGAAGTACCCGGAGGACCTTGCGCCGTCGCGGCTCGCCGCTTGGATGGCCCACGGTGGGACGATGCTCGAATTTGCGGTGCCTGTGGCGTTTCTGGTGACGCCCCTTGGTACCCCTCCGCTGGTCGCGGTGATCCTCATGCTGGCGCTACACGCATTCATCACGAGCAACGTCCCCATGGGGGTGCCCCTCGAGTGGAACGTCATGGTCGTCTACGGCGCCCTTGCTCTGTTCTGGGCGCACCCCGACGTCTCCGTGTTCTCGGTTGGCCCACCATGGGTGGCGGCGTTCCTCGCCGCGATGCTGATCGCGCTCCCGCTCCTCGGCAATTTCGTCCCGAGCCGCGTCTCGTTCCTCCTGGCGATGCGGTACTACGCCGGCAACTGGGCGTACTCGGTTTGGCTCTTCCGCGGCGACTCCCACGAAAAGCTCGCTCGCCTGAAGAAGAGCAGTGGCTGGATCTACGAGCAGCTCGACCGCTTCTACGATCGCTCGACTGCCATAGGCCTCGTGAGCAAGGTCATGGCGTTCCGCCTCATGCACCTGCACGGCCGCGCGCTTCGCGTGCTCGTCCCCAAGGCCATCGACCGGCTCGAGGGGCACGAGTGGCTCGACGGGGAGATCGTTGCAGGCATGGTTCTCGGGTGGAACTTCGGCGAGGGTCACCTGCACCAGGAGCAACTGCTCGAGTCGGTGCAGGTGCAGTGCGGCTTCGACGAGGGAGAGCTCCGCTGCATCTTCGTCGAATCGCAACCGCTCGGGGGGGCGAGCCTCGACTACCGTATCGTCGATGCCAAGTCGGGTCGCATTGCGCGGGGCGAGCTCCCCGTCGTAGATCTCCGAAGAAGCCAGCCATGGGACCCCGTATGATCTCGACGCTCGAACGTGACGCGAACATGACCGTCTGGGCCTGCGCCCTTCTCGTGGCAGGCTCGGTGGCGTGTGGGGCCGATGCTCCTCCCCCTCCGCGCCCTCCGCCCACTCCCGTCCCCACGCCCGCGGCGCCCCAGGAGCCGGCGGACGGGCCAGGTCACTCGACGGGAACGAGCTACGACGACGCTCTCTCGGTACCCGAGGACATGGCGAGCGTCGCGGGCGAGCGCGAGCTTACGAACGCCGAGCTGGCGCAGCCGATGCGCAGCCCCGCGTTTCTCTCCGCGTGCGGGACCCCGGACACCATGAAGGTCACCATTCGCGTAGTGATACGCGACGGCGCTGCCATCGGGGTCACGGTGCGAACCGTGCCCGATGACGCCACGGTGGCCGAGTGCATCGACAAGGGCGTCCGCGGCCTTGCATGGCCCCCCACCAAGCGGCGCGACTCGATGACCACGGCGTTCTGAGGGCAGCGGACGTCGTCTCTTAGGCGCTTCTGGCCTTGCTGCCGTGCGGTCACGTAGTACAAATGACCTCAATGAGACTATCGAATCCCCTCTTTTCCATTTCTTCTGCCGCACTGCTCGTCGTCGCCGTGGTCGTAGGGTCCGCCGCCTGTTCGAGCTCCAGCAAAGGCACGGCCATACCGCCCTCGAGCACGCCTCCGGTCGGCGTGACCTTCTCCGGTGGAGCGTTCGGGGGCCCGTGCTCCGGCGACGTCTACGTCGGCGCCGGGACGGGCTGGGCGTTCTGCGACAATGGCGAGTGGGCGTACACCACGACGGACCCTGCCACCGATGGCTTCACCGAAGCGACCCCGGTGACGGACGGAGGTCCCAGCAAGGATACCGGTCCCGTGCCGGACGGGAGCCAGGTCGACACGGGTTGCCAGGGGCAGGGCCAAGGCCAGGGCCAGTGCGGGCAACTCGGGGCTGACGCCGGCCAGGACTAGCGTTAGCGCGAGCGCGGTTCGGGGCGGGCCAGCGTCAGGTTCGTCCCGAACGGAGAAGCCCGCGTGGGATGCTTGGGCGTACCGGCAGGGTCGCCTGTGGTACGCTCAGGCGAACTCCGCCGGGCAGTCACGGCGTACGAGACCGCGCATGAGCGAGTTGATCAAGGGCCTAGCCTCGGTGCGGATCTTCCAGCACCTCGCGCAGGAGGACCTCAAGAAGGTCGCCAAGATTGCGAAGCCCAAGACCGTCGCCGCGCACACGGTGGTCTTCTTCGAAGGCAACCGAGCCGATGCCTTCTTCATCGTCGTGTCGGGGTCGCTCAAGGTGTACCAGACGGCAAGGGACGGGCGGGTGAAGGTCCTAAGCACCATGGGTCCAGGCGAGACTTTCGGGGAGCTTGCAATGCTCGATGGTCAAGCACGTTCGGCGTCGGTCGAGACGATCGCGCTATCGGAGCTGCTCGTCATCTCGCGCAAGGACTTCCGCGACCTCGCCACTGCGACACCCGGCATCCTCTGGGGGGTGCTCGAAGGCGTGTGTGCGCGACTCCGGGCGCAGAACGATTCGGAGCTGGAAGCTGCGTTCCACGGGACGCAGTACCGAGTCGCCAAGGCCATCCTCAAGCTCGCCGAGAAGCACGGCACGAAGACGGCGACGGGGATGCGCGTCACGTCGACCTTCGGCGTGAAAGACATCGCCGAAATGGCAGCGACTACCGTGGAGCGCGTGGAGCGAATCCTGGAGAAGCTCGAAGACGATGGGCTAACGCACATCGACGACGGAGACCTCGTCATCCCCGACCTCTCGGCGCTGAAGCGAGCGCTCGACTACATGGGGTCGTCGTGACCGGTGCGCTGCGGCGCAAGGCACCGTACCTCGTCCCGTTCTTCGCCGCCCTCGCGCTACTCTTGCCCGCGCTCGCCATCGCGCACGAACGCTTCGTTCGACACCAGCTGAAGCAGCCTCTTCGCGACGAGTTCTTCCGCCGCTACCCAGGTCACTTCCTCGGCATGCACCCGAGCATGCTCCGTCTCGGAGTCAACGCAACGTTGGTTCTTGCGGGCTTCATCTTCCTCTGGTTCGTTCGCAAGCCGATCGACGAGGCGATAGAGCGGCTCGTCGCAGTGGC
>Ga0302320_10006692_pt1 | contig 25501 bp, 11 predicted proteins | sample Bog_T0_3_FD_202130 | JGI IMG/M metagenome (GOLD analysis project Ga0302320, IMG submission 202130) | Peat permafrost microbial communities from Stordalen Mire near Abisko, Sweden - Bog_T0_3 | ecosystem: Environmental > Terrestrial > Soil > Wetlands > Peat | place: Sweden: Abisko, Stordalen Mire... | reverse complement strand
CGGCCATCACCAATCCATCTGGAATAGCGGTGAGCTTTACCTATAACGGTTCCTCCACCCCGCCGACAGCGGCGGGCAGCTATACCGTGGTTGGAACCATCAGCAACACGAATTACACCGGCACGGCAAGCGGAACCCTGGTAATTTCGCCTGCCACAGCCACCATCAACGTCACGCCATACAACGTGACCTACGACGGTGCCGCGCACACGGCCACGGCAACGGCTAAGGGAGTAGGCAGCGTCAGCCTGAGCGTTAGTGATTTCACTCTAACTGGCACAACGCACACCTTCGCCGGAACCTATTCCACGGACGGTTGGAGCTTCACCGACCCCAGCGGCAACTATGCCCCCGCCAGCGGCACGGTATCCGACAAGATTAACCAGGCGGTGGGAACGGTCAACCTCGGCAGCCTGGCGCAGACCTACACCGGCTCGTCTCTTTCGGCCACAGCCAGCACCACCCCTTCCGGGATGACGGTGAACTTGACCTATAATGGCTCCTCCACCGCGCCGGCGGCAGCGGGCAGCTACACCGTGGTTGGAACCATCAGCAATACGAACTATACAGGTTCGGCAACCGGAACCCTGGTAATTTCGCAGGCCACGGCCGCCATCAGCGTCACTCCATACAACGTGACCTACAATGGCAATCCGCACATGGCAACGGCCACGGCCTCGGGTGTGGGCGGCGTAAACCTGATCGCCGACCTGACCTTGAGCAACACAACGCATACTAATGCTGGAACCTATCCCAACGACTCGTGGAGCTTCACCGATCTCAGCGGCAACTATGCCCATGCCAGCGGAACGGTATCTGACACGATTACCCCTGCCACGGCCGCCATCACCGTCACGCCGTACAACGTAACCTACGATGGCGCCGCGCACACGGCCACAGCAACGGCCACGGGAGTGGGCAGTGTCAGCCTGAGCGTTACCGACTTCAACCTGAGCAGCACAACGCATACTGATGCTGGAACCTATCCAAGCGACCCGTGGAGCTTTACCGATCCCAGCGGCAACTATACTCCTGTCAGCGGCACGGTATCCGACACGATTAACTCTGAAGTGCCGACGCTGACCTTTGCCACAATTCCCACCCATACTTACGGCGACGCGCCATTCCAGGTGACCGCAACTGATGCAGCAAACACGCCTTCCAGCGGCATGATTACTTACTCACTGACTATCGGCCCAATCAGTGCGGGAACTGTCACCAGCTCAGGCGTGGTGACGTTGACTGGAGCGGGCATGGTCTATCTGACTGCCAGCCAGGCAGCCAGCGGAAACTATGCGGCTGCAACGGCGACCACCAGTTTCGTGGTTAACCCTGAAGTGCCGACGCTGACCTTTGCCTCGATTCCCACCCATACTTACGGCGACTCGCCGTTCCAGGTAACTGCAACTGATGCAGCAAACACGCCTTCCAGCGGCATGATCACTTACTCGCTGACTAATGGCAAGATCAGTGCGGGAACCGTCACCAGCTCAGGCAGGGTGACATTGATCGGATCTGGCACGGTCTATCTGACTGCCAGCCAAATGCTCAGCGGCAACTATGCGGCTGCAACGGCGACCACCAGCTTCACGGTCGATCCGCCGTTGATGATTACCTCTAACCCACTGCCTGCGGGCGTTGTGGGAACGAGCTATTCGCAAACACTGACGGCGATAGGCGGCTCAGCCACCTACACCTCCTGGGCTGTGACCGCGAACAACAGCGGCTTAACGAGCCTCGGCCTGAGCCTGACATCCAGCAATGGAGTCTGGTCCATTTCAGGCTCGTCCTCGTCGCTGGCCGCCGGAAGCGCCACATTCACGTTGCAGGTGACGGATTCGATTGGCGCTACAACGACGCAGCAGCTAACAATCAACGTTTACAAACCGCTGTCGCTGCCTGCGCCCAATCCCGCCACTCTGGGATCTGCGATGGCCAGCCAGTACTACAACGGATCGATCAGTGGATCGGGCGGCAGCGGGAACTATTCCTGGTCTGTTACCGGGCTTTCCTCCACAGGCCTGAACTACAACTCCACCGGCAACCCGCTGACCATCTTTGGAACGGCGCCCGCAACGGCACAAACGCTATAGCTCAACGTCACGATGACAGACACCGCTACGAGCCAGTTTGTCACGCAGAACGGGTACACCATCACCGTTATCAACCCGAATGTGGGCTACCCCGTCTCCGGTACGGTGAATTACGCCGGGCCGGATGCAGGATGGATCTACCTGCAACTGAGCAACAATAACTGCAACAACTGCGGAGGCAATCTGGGCACGGCAATCCATGGTCCCGGTGCCTTCACTATCCAAGGTGTGCCGCCCGGCACCTACACGTTGCAGGCCTATATGGACAACCTTGGTTATGGCGGCAGGAACGTGTCCAATCCCATAGGCAGCACCCAAAACGTGGTGGTTTCCTATGGACCCCTCAGTGGGGTTACCGCCTCGCTGAGCAATCCAGCAACGGTGACTCTCGGCACGGCTACTCCCACCTGGGACAGCAGCAACGCGTTTGGCGCGTTCAGCGGGGGCGCCGTTGTCGACTTCGACCCAATTTGTAACGGCAATGGATGCAACAACGGCGGCATCGAGATACCTGCCTCCTACACTGTCCAGTGGAGCACCAGTTCGTCGTTCGGCGCCGTCGCCGGAAGCCAGTGCTTCCCGGCGACCGGCGGGAAGAACCCATGGATCGTGAGCGGAATCTCCGGAAGCGGCCCCTACTACTTCCGCGCGGCGGGCAATATGGGAGCCTGCGGTTCCTCCACCAGCGGCCTGACGTGGTCCGCGGCTTCTACCGCCATGACCATCGCCAATCCCTCAAGCGGCAACCTGGTTCAGGGCACGGTCACCTTCAGCGCGCCGGCTGGCGGCATCACCGGGCCGCTGTATGTCGGCTTCGCCGACCAGAACACGGGCAACGTTTATGTTGACGTGATGGGCAGCCAGGCGAGCCCGCCAACCAGCCCGGCATCGTACTCGGTCTACGTTCCCACCGGCTCCAATTACAAGTTCTTTGGGATCATCGACCAGAACGACAACGGCCTCATGGTTCCGGGAGACATCTCCAATACAAATCAGCAAAACATGGCCTCGGTGGACATTGACCCCGCCATTCCCTCCACGCTCATCCAAAACCTGACTCTGCCCAGCACCAACGGCGCACCCACCAACGCTCAGGCCATTGTGAGGACGAACAGCTCGCAACAGACAAACCTGAGTGGCAACGTCAGCTACGTTTATGGCGTCAGCCTCCGGGTCAATGGTCTCTACAAACTGCCGGCGTCTGTTGATCTCTACTCGGGACCGAGTTATATCGTCAATGCGCCCGCAGATATAGCCACGGGCGCTTTTAACGGCAACACCGATGAGTGGGAATACAGTCCCAGCATGAACGGCGGCACGCCGAGCACCAGTGATGTCTTTACCTACAATGTCACTTACACCGACGGCGCCTCGAACTCAACCGCGAATTCTCCGTCCAATCCCCTGACCGCTTCGCCCACCGCCGTGCTGAGCGCCTGGGCCACCAATATGTCCCCCACATGGAACACGGGCAGCGCGAGCACGACGCCAACATTTACCTGGAACTACCCCACCGGCGCCGCCAACTACGCCTATCAGTTCCAGTTGCAGGACTCGAGCCACAACACGATCTGGTCGATACCCGCTCAGAATCAGCACTCTAACTCGAACGGCTTCTCCAGCAACATCACGCCCTCCATTACCTGGGGCGTCGATCCGACAGGAGGCAGGAGCACGCCGTCGGTACCCAGCCTGACCCCAAACTCGACGTACTACTGGCAGATTCAAGCCACGGACGCCAACAGCAATGAAGCTACGACGCAGGTGAGCTTCCAGACGGGCGAAGCGCCCTTGTCGCTGCCCGCATCCGGCGCGCTGGGCTCCGGTACCGTTAACCAAGCCTACAACGGGTCGATCACCGCCTCGGGCGGCAGCGAAGCGAGCTACAGCTTTACGGTGGGCGTCAACGGAGCCGGGGCCACCGGCGGCACATCCTGGACGCTGCCCGACGGCTTGAGCGCCAGCAGCAACGGCAGCACGCTGACCATCACCGGAACCCCCACCACCGCGCCGGCCACCATCACGCTCGCCGTCGGAGTAACCGACAGCGAAAGCCACACGGCCAGCGGAACCTATACCATTTCCATCGTCAGTTCCCAGGTGGTCTTCCCGGCCTCGGGCAATGTCTATTACAACGGCTTGCAGACCGGATGGGTCTATCTGTCACTCAGCCCCACCAACAACTGCAACAACAACGGCTGCAACAATCCCAATCCCGGAACTGCAATCTCCTCGGCCGCCCTCGCATCGGGAGCAACCTTTACCATCCACGGCGTGCAGCCCGGCACTTACAACCTGAATGCCTGGATGGACACTCTGGGCTATGGTGTCGGGAACGTCTCTGACCCCTCGGGCAGCACCTCCGTGACCGTCACCAACTCGACCCTGAGCGGCTTCTCTTTCTCGATGCACGATTCGGGGCCGGTGACGCTCACCTCTGCGCCAAGATGGGACATTAACCTGGGGGTGGGCGCGTTCAACGGAGGCGCGATGGTCTACTTCGACTCCATCCTGAACAGCAGCAGCGTTCAGATGCCCACATCCTACATCCTCCAATACAGCACCGATTCGACATTTAACACCGGCGTCTCCAGCAAGAGCTTCCCAGCGGCCCACGCGGACCACCACTGGATCGTGACGGGACTTACCAATGGCTCAACCTACTACTTCCGCGCGGCGGGCGTGGTGGGCAGCGGCAGCTCGGCTGTCACCGGCCCCTGGTCCGTTGCCTCACCCACCCAAGGCCTGACCATCGGCACGCCCACGGGTCCCAATACCATCCAGGGCACGGTCACCTTTAGCGGGACGGCCACCGGACCGCTGTATGTGGGTTTAATCGACGTTGGTTTGGGCAATAACAACGTCTTCGCCGATGTCATTCAGAACCCGGTAAGCCCACAGGCGTACTCGATCCAGGTTCCCTCCGGCTCCGAGTTTGTTCTCTTTGGGATCATCGACCAGAACAATGACGGATGGAACGGGCCGGGAGACATCTCCAACTTCGGCGGCAATGGGCCTCCTCCGGTATACGTCAACGGCAGCATGAGCAACGTCAACCTGACCCTCCCCAGCAGCAACAGCGTCGCCGTGCTGGATACAGAACACTGGAGCGAAGCGGACGAGTACTACACGGGAAGCGGTTACAACTTCCTCAACATTATCAGCGCGGCGGGCAAGCTGCCGGTTGCTGCCGAACTGCTCTCTGGCCCCAATGTCACTGCCCCTGAAGACATTGCAATGTGCGGTACGTGCAGCTTGTCAGACAAGTTCTATTACACGTTTACTCCCGGCGCCACCCCAACCGTCGGTGACTCGTACAAATTCCAGGTCACCTACAGCGATGGAAGCTCGGAGATGCTCAACCTGGCGGTTAGTGGTGTACCGCCCCTTCCCACCAGCCTTGCGCCGGCAGGGATCGGCGGCACGAATACCTCGCCCACATTTACCTGGACCGGCCCGGCCAACGCGAGCAACTACGACTATCAGTTTGTGCTGTATGACCAGAACAATAACGTGCTCTGGGAAATCCCCAAGAACTTCACCGGCCTGAGCGGTTTCCCCAGCTCGATCACATCCATTCCCTGGGGATCCGATCCGACCGGAGCCAACAACCCGCCCTCAGTCTCCAGCTTGACCTCCGGTGAGGCTTACTACTGGGTGGTCAGTGCCACCGATGTCTACGGCAACTGGTCTCAGGCGTATGTCGATTATGTGCCCGGCTACACGTCTTTGGCTCTGCCCACTCCCAACCCCAGCACCCTGGGCACGGCAATCGCTGCCCAAAACTACAACGGGACCATCGTTGTCACCGGCGGCTATGGACCTTATTACTGGTCAGTCAACGGCTGTACATGGAACTGCACCGGCGTATCGCTGGGCAGTGGCCTCTATGCCTCCAATCTCAACTTCGGCAGCAACACGCTGACCATCAACGGAACGCCCAACTCTACCAGCCCGGTCTCGTTCCAGGTTTATGTGTATGACTCTACCTGGTCAGCGCCGACCGCAACCTACACCTACACCATCCATATCAACGAAAATCCGCTCTCATTGCCCGCGGCCAGCCCCAATCCCCTGCCGAGCGGCACGATCAACCAGTCTTACAATGGCGCGATCATCTCCTCGGGCGGCAGCGGTTCAGGCTATGTGTGGTCAATCAATGGCTCACAAGTCAACACCGACGGCGCGACTCCTTTTGCCCTGTCGGACGGCTTGAACGCGTACAGCAACGGCCCCTCGCTGAACATCACTGGAACTCTGGGCAGCACTCCCCAAACGATCACCCTCAACAATGTCTCGGTGACGGACAGCGCCAACGATACCGAGACCCCAGTCACCTATACCATCGCGGTCACCAACCCGAACGCGGGCTACCCCGTCTCCGGAACGGTGAGCTACGGCGGCTCGGATACCGGCTGGGTCTATCTGGCGCTGATCTCCAACAACAACAACGGCGGCAACCAAATCCTGGGCACAGCCATCAACGCAACCACTGCAAACACTCTCCAATCGCCGGGAGTGGCCTTCACTATCCACGGCGTGCCGCCCGGCACCTACACGTTGCAGGCCTGGATGGACAACCTTGGTTATGGCGGCACGAACGCGTCCAATCCCACAGGCAGCACCCAAAACGTGACAGTCACCGATGGAACCCTCAGTGGGGTTTCCGTCTCGCTGAGCAATCCTTCAACGGTGAATCTCGGCTCGGCGACTCCCGGCTTCGATGCCAGCAACGGATTGGGGGCATTCGACGGGGGCGCCATTATCGGCTTCGACCCGATTTGCAATAGCAGCAGCGGATGCAACAACGGCGGCGTCGAGATGCCTGCCTCCTATGAGGTCCAGTACAGCACCAGTTCGTCGTTCAGCTCCGTTGCCGGAAGCACGTGCTTCCCGGCGACTGGCGCAAATGGAAATAGCCCCTATATCATCACTGGGCTCACGAACAACCAAACCTACTATTTCCGCGCAGCGGGCAATGTAGGCGTCTGCGGTTCCTCCACCACCGGCCTGAACTACTCCGCGCCCGTACCCTCCGGCGGCCTGCTCATCGGCGCGCCTTCGACTGGCAGCCCGGTCTCTGGCACGGTCACCTTTACCTTGCCAACCGGCGTCTCAGCCAGCGGGAAGACGCTCTATGTTGGCTGCTACAACGCGAATTCGTCCTATATCTATGTCGATCCGATTACCAGCCCTGTCAGTCCACAAACCTACTCGATCGATGTGCCCAACGGAACCAATTGCCAAATCTTCGGGATCCTCGACCTGAACAACACCGGCCTCGTCAGCGGTGCTGGAGAGATCTCCGATACCAACAATGGGCAAGGCATGGTCCCGGTGACCGTCAACGGCACGACCACTCAAAACATCACTCTGCCCAGCGGCAACAGCGTTGCCGTCGTGCAGACTCAAACCAACTCGAGCAGCAGCGGCATCAATTATGGCGTCGGCTTCTATGTCTACGGCGAGTACAAGATGCCGGTAGCCGTCCAGCTTGCCTCTGAAACTCCCAATGTGACTGGAACCGCTGCGGACGTGATTTTGCCCGCCGACATTGCCATGGGCGCCTTCAACGGCAATAACGACGAATTCGACTACTGGCCGAATGTGACCGGAACCCCGGTCGTTGGCGATTCCTACAAGTTCAACGTCACCTACAGCGATGGCACCTCGGAGACGTTGACCGCCGCGGTGACCGGCGTTCTGACCAACGCCTTTGCCACCAGCCTTTCACCGACGGGGAGCGGCGTCAGTTCTACGCCTGACTTCAGTTGGGATTACCCCTCCTCTAACGCCGGCAGCTACCTCTATCAGTTCCAACTGACTAACAACGGCAACACGATCTGGGCGATTCCTCCGCGGCACTCCAACTCGAACGGATTTGCCAGCACCATCTCGCCGTTCATTACCTGGAACGTCGATCCGACGGGCTCGGGCGACACGCCGTCAGTTTCCAGCCTGACTGCCGGCGAGACGTACAACTGGTCGATTGCAACCTATGACGCCTACATGAACGAGGCGCAGACGCAGGTCAGCTTCCAGACGGCCACCACGCCGTTGTCTCTGCCTGGCCCCAGTTCCAGTATTCCGGGACCTGCGGTCAGCGGCCAGCTCTACACCGGAACCATCGCCGCCACGGGCGGCTACCCCTGCTACAGCTACCAAGTCTCGAACTTCAGCGGTTCAGTCTCCTCCGGATATAATTACAGCTCCGGCAGCGGTTGCAACACACCGCTGACCATCCACTTCACGCCCGCCACGACCGGCACGATCACCTTCACGGTCACGGTGTATGACAGTGAAAGCAACTCCACGTCCCAAAACTACAGCGTCAACGTCACCGCAGCTTTGGTCACGCTCATTGAGCCGAATGCGGAGACAGCATTCATCGGCCAGACCTTCTCGGAGACGATCAGCGCCTCGGGCGGCACCGGATGTTGCTATAGCTTCTGGGTGGGCGTCAATGGCGCCACGTCCAGCATAGTTCCCGCCAGCCCGTCGACCCTTACGCTGACCGACAATCTCACCGCCACCATCAACAGCAACGACCAATTGATCATCAGCGGCACGCCCGCCAGCGCGGCCACCATCGCGCTTGCCGTCCATGTCGCGGACAATCAGGGCAACAACGCCAGTCAGTCCCAGTCCCTCAACGTCGTCGCCGTACCCAGCGGCGCCAACAACAGCAATCTCCAGGGAACCTACGTCTGCAAGATTGACGGCTTCAACGACCGCGATGGCGCACGCTGGTCAACTCTTGCCAGTTTCCAGGCCGATGGAACCAATAACGGTGGCCTGGGCAACTTCACCAAAGGCATATTCGACTCGAACAGCCGCAACGATTCAACAGAGGTGTCGGGCACGGCGAGCGGCACCTACAGCATCGGCTCGGACAACAATGGCCTGCTGACCTTTAACGCTGTTCTGACCTCCGGTGCTACGGGAAGCCAAACAACGCAATGGGCGATTGCGCTCACCAATGCCATATCTCCGGCGCAGGAGTTCCGCATGGTCGAAACCGACGATGTGGGCGCAACGCCGTCCGGACAGCACGGCACCGGCGATTGCTACTTGGCCAACACCAGCGTCTTCGGCACGGACGTATTCACAGGCAACAGCTTCGTCTTCGAGATGAACGGCGAGAACGGCAGCGGCAATCCAAAAGCGGACCTGGGCCGCTACGCTGCTTCGAACGGCAGCGTTACAGGGGGCGTTATCGACGAGGCGAATACCAGCGACACCTCGGTAACGACAACGACCCTCACAGGCGGCAGCTACACCACGCCGGACGCGACCAACGGCCGCTCGACGTTATCTTTCACAGCAACGAAAGGAACGGCAACCTTTGAGGTCTATGTCATCGACGCCAACCGCATGTTCATGATCGAGACCGACGAAGCCAAGGCGCAGTCTGCTGACGTGCGCAAGCAGCAGCAAGCCACGTACTCCGGGGCTAACCTGGATAGCAACTTCGTTCTCTACTGGCAGTCCTACGGATATCAGAATGGCAGCATCGCGGGCTATGGCTCGACGTTATTGCAGGGAACCGGCGATGGCGCTGGAAACTTTACCATCAACCAGAGTTATGACGACAACAACGGCGCCTATGGAGTTGGCAAGGAGGTTGGCGGGCCGATCCCCGTTACTTTCGACTCGTCGAATCCCGGCCGTGCCTATTTCTCGCCGGGCGGCGGCACGATCTACATGTATTTCTTCAACGACAACAGTGCCTTCTTCATGGATTTCAATGGCGGCAGCCCGAGCAGCCTGGAAACAGGCTGGATGGAACCGCAAACACAAACCACCTTCACCAATGCGGCTTTGGCTGGCAATTACCTGTATCTCGAATTGCCATTGATGGAGTCGACCATAAGCGGCTACGAGGGAGAGTGGAACTTTAACAATGCCAACAATGTCACCGGCGACACCACGATCGCAGGACGGGGATACTTGACATATGATGTACCTCTGAGCGGCGTGACTTATTCCTGGCTCTCGACCACCTACGGTACTTTCTCTATTGGCAGCCGAAGCTGCGCCGTCATCAGCGCGACGCGGGCCGCTTGCATCTACAACACCACAATCACGCCTTTCGTGATGATCCTGCAGCAGTAAGAAGCGCGTCAGGAACTGAAAACCAGGAAACGCTTGTGGCCAACCATTCCGTTGGCCACAAGCGTTAGGGATAGCGTTTGCGGTTGCGTTTTCGCCTTAAAATAGGCAGGTCAAGCATGAACGCCTTAAAATAGACAGGTCAAGCATGAATATGAAGGCAGCAGGCTGATATGAATCGCGGCGCCATCACAATTTCGCCGGGTCCTCGCCTTCGAGCCGCCATCGTGCTGGCTATCATTGCGGATGCACTCCAGATCGCCGTCTTCCCTTTATTTGTCGAGGGCGCTGAATCGCCTGCTGATGACGTACTGGATCTCGGCATTGGAGCCGTGCTGATTTATCTTCTGGGCTGGCACTGGGAATTTCTGCCGTCGTTCGTTGCCAAGCTCGTGCCAGGAGTCGATTTGGTTCCTTTCTGGACGTTGGCGGTTGCAAACGTCTATCGAAGACAGAAACGAATCGTGGCCACCATGGAAGGAATTCGCGATGAAAACCAGTCGGAGAGAAGCCAAAGAAATTCGTAAGGGGGAGTACTGATCGTGAGCCAGATTACTGTTGATGTGAATTTGTGTAAGGGAGACGGTGCATGCGTGGCGGTTTGTCCAGCTGGTGTGCTGGCTCTGAATGCGAAAGGTATTCCGGAAGAAGTTCCCGAGAGTAATTGCATCCTCTGCGGTCACTGTGTTGCCGTGTGCCCCCATGATGCTCTGACTCACGCTGGCTTGCCGCAGGAACCCTTTTTGCCTGTATTCAGGAAACTGCCAACTCCGGCAGCTATTGACGGTTTTCTCATGAGCCGGCGGTCGGTGCGAGAGTTCAAAGACCGGCCCATCGACAGAGAAACATTGGAGGCACTGCTGGATGTGGCGCGCCGGGCTCCAACAGCTTCCAACTCACAAAAGCTGCACTGGCTTGTCGTGGAGGGTGGGGCAAAGGTGCATGCGCTGTCCGCGGAAGTCATGAACTGGATGCGCACCTCGGACATCAGTCCGGCAAGGTTGGCGCAGTGGGAAGGCGGATACGACTTTATTTTACGAGGGGCTCCCACGGTCGTTGTGGCCTGTGCGCCAGCAGATTATGGATGGGGGAAACAGGATTGCGCTATAGCCCTGACCTTCCTTGAGCTGGCGGCAGAGGCCCGTGGTCTCGGAGTATGCTGGGCTGGCTACCTAACCCGCGTAGCTAGTGTTCATGCTCCAATCCGTCAGGCGTTATCTGTCCCTGATGGGTATGTTGTGTGCGGCGGCCTGATGCTCGGTGAGCCCAGGTACAAGTACCGTTTGGTGCCTCCCAGAAAACCGCTCAGTGTGCAATGGGTCTAGAGTCGCTCCTGCCTGCTCAAGATCATCCAGAAACACGTTCCGCATTGAGAGCCGAGAGCTGTCCCTCTACCGATTTGCGTACATCACGCTCGGTTGGGTACTTCGCGAAGTCGAAAGTTTGGACCTTGAGTTTACGTTTCCCATCAGGAGCAGTAATATAGAATATGAATTCTCAAGCAAACCCTTGGGCGCGGGGAACTTTACGGACACTGCCATGTTGATACCGCTCATGACTGACTTTCACTTCGCCACTATATCAACGATGGTTTTTACGGTGTTCACGAATCCTGAAATACGCTGTATGTTATTGACTGAAAATAGGATGCGGGAGTAGTTCAGTGGCAGAACGTCAGCTTCCCAAGCTGAATGTCGCCGGTTCGATCCCGGTCTCCCGCTCCAATAATCAACGGCATGCCGCCCAGGTTTGCAAACCGCGTTTCATCTCTGCTGCAAACCCTCCTATTCACTTTCCCTGTCGTCATCCGGAGCGGCGCGCCTCGTAGGCCTGTAACAGAATCTCAGCGGGATGCATGGCTTTGAAGGTGGTTCCGTGTTCAATTTGCATCTGGCAGGTGGCGCACTCGGTAGCGACCATCTGCGGCTGTGTGGCGCTGATGCTGGCGAATAACTCCTTGCCTATTTCCATGGAGACCGCATACTTCTCCTGCTTGAAGCCATAGGTGCCGGACATGCCGCAACATCCGGCATCCATGTCCTCAATGTTGACGCCTGGAATCATGCGCAACAGGTGATACCACGGGCGTCCAATGCCCTGTGACCTCTGGTGGCAGGGCGCGTGATAAGCCAGCCGCAGGTTCATGGGCTGGAAGTTGATGTTGAGCTTTCCCGCATCCGACTGCGCCATCAGCAACTCAGCAAGGTCGAAGGTACGGCTCGCAATTTTTTGCGCAGCGCCGGCAAATTCCTTGTCGTCTTCCAGGACGCCGCCGAATCCCGTCTTCAGCATGTGCCCGCAACTGGAGCAGGCGGTCACGATGCGCAGCCCCGCATCGACCTGCTGGGCCAGAGCCTTGACGTTGACGCGAGCCACAGCGCGCGCTTCTGAGGCAGCGCCATTCGCCATGGCAGGAACTCCGCAACACTCCGCTGAGGCGACCTCCACGGCCAGGCCGTTCCGTTCAAGAAGATCGATCACCACCCTGCCCAGGTCGGGCCGGTTGTAGCGAATGAAGCAACCGGGAAAGAAGACCACCCGCTGCGACTCCTTGCCGGCAATCGCGGGAGAGCGCAAATTCGGCCGCGTGTAACTGGGGAATTTGCGTTGCGGCGTAATCTGCATGAGCTTCGACATGAAAAAACGCGCCGGCTTCATGGAAAGCGCAAAGTTGGATAGCGCGGGCAGAATGGTCGTCAGCTTTCCCAGCAGGCCGGGACGCGCAAACCACCAGTCGCGCAGTCCGCGAATAAACGGCTTGCGGTGCTCCGCTTTGGCGCGCGCAATCATCTCCGAGACATTCACTTGATGCGGGCACACAAGATCGCATCGATGACATCCCAGGCAGTATTCCACCCACTCCGTATCGGTGGAGATTCCTTCACGGCGCAAGCGCTCCAGCTCCGGCCCCAGGCGCTTGGGACCGGGATACCGGGTATGAACGGCCAGCACCGGGCACGCAGTGTTGCACAGTGAACACTTCAGGCAGTTATCAATCGCAAGGTCATCAAGCTGCATGGTTTCCTCTTGGGTACGCTGCGAGATTCCCCGCGCGGTAACCTGTGAGAATGTGCAGGACGTTGCCGTGATGGCTAGTGTCAGAATGCGACCCGGCTATAAAAACGTTCCGCGCCATCACAGAGCCGGTCGAATTGAGTGGCCGCATCAGCTGATCGCAGCCGGCATATTCACCGCCCAGCTGACTGACAGAACTCCGGCCGGTTGCCAGCACTACGCTCTCACAGTGCAGATGCAGTGGATGGCCCGGACTGGCAACCCGGAGCACGGTGCACTCACCATCGTGGATTTCCATCTGCTCAACGGGGAACCCGCGATAAAGCTCTACGCCGATCTTGTGAAGGTAGCGCTCCAGACGATGATAGAGGCGCAGGCCGGGAATGGATGGTGGCAGAGTGGGAATCTCGCATACCACGCAACCAAGCTCGCGCTCGAATTCAGCAATTTGCTCCGCGGACGACTCCAGCCCCAGAATGCCGGGCACCAGGATGCGCGCAAATCCGGATGCTGCCTCCCGCAAGGCGTGAATAAGTTCCGCGCGGAAGGCAGGATCGCGATCAAAGCATTCGGCAATGCGCAATGTGGTCACGGGAACTCCCATATCGCGCGAAAAAGAGATTTGCCGCGCCGCGTAATCGCAGTTGGAACCTGTCAAGCGCGCTTGCTCCGTAAGCCGCTCGGCCATGAAGTTTTCATCGAAGCCGGATAGTCCGCGAATTCCAACAATCGCTGTTGAAACTCCGTCGCGCGGCTCGGCATTCCACAGCGTGAGGGGCGCGAGTGCAACACTGTGAAACTCGCCAAGAACAGACGGGAGAGAGAGAGCGGTCGAGATATCTCCCACGTACGGGCAGCCGGCCAGGCGCGCCAGCTCACAAAAATACGCGATTGCCTCTCTCAGATCAGGCTCTGCGGATGCTCGCTCGATCTCCTGAGCCTTCAGCCATCCTGGCCCGGTAACAAATGAACCCGGCCCAGTAGCAACCAGCGCGACTTTCAGTTTGCGATGCGCGGCTGCGCCTGCCGCGACAAAGCCGGAGAGCCCCGCGCCCACAACAACAACATCGTAGCGATTAGTTCCCATCTTGCCTGTCCGAATTTGCGCTTAACTGCTGGTCCGCGCCGTAGATATCGTGGTTGAGTTCCAGTTGCTCCACCTGCTGGCCTTGGCGGATGAAGGACTGCCCCTTGGAGCGTTCGTGAAGATAGGCAGAGAATTCAGTAGCGGCTTCCGATGCTGTCCAGCGGTGAGTTTGATAGCCGGCAAGCATCGCTTTATATCCGCAGAATGTTCCCTGGCAAGGCCCGAAGCCGAGACGTGTCCGCCGGCCAACGTCACTAATGGTGTAAGTCGGGACCGGAGCAGAGTCGCCGAGAACATATTCCAATTCGCCGCGAGTTACTAACTCACATTCGCAGACTAACTCGGCCAGCTCAGGGCGCGCTTCAATCTCCTGGATAACTCGCCCCATCTCTGGCCCCAGCCGCAGCTCCATCTTTTCCACCACCGGATACGGCAGCAGATGAAGGCCGCGATGGTGCGTCTTGTGATCAATCACAGGCCGCAAAGGCGTCTTGTCCGTTGTGCATTCCGCATCAACACCGAGTTTCTTTGCAACGCAGTCGCACACCTCGGCGGCCATCAGGCGATAAGTAGTAAGCTTGCCGCCAACAATGGAAACAAATCCGCCCACTCCATCTCTTGTCTCGTGATTGAGCAGCGCAAAGCCGCGGCTGATCTCGCGACCTTTCGATGCCTCCGCTGTCTTGGGCGCATACAACGGCCGAACGCCGCAGAAGACGCGCAGAATGCGCGCGTCCGCCAGTCCCGGAATCATCTCATCGCCCAGCCTCTGCAAACGGTCGATCTCCTCGGACGAAGCGGCCAATCCCTCCGGGCCGGGCACGCGAATCGAAGATGTGCCCAGAATACACACCGGGCCGGCGGGCACCAGGATGTCGGCATCGCTGGACTTGCGGCAGCGGTTGATTATGCGGCGACTCAGCCGGTGATTGAGCACCAGAAGCGTACCCTTGTCGCAGCAAATGGGCACTTCGACGCTGGCCATGGCGGCAATGCTTTGCGCCCAGCCGCCGGCGGCATTGATCACCATCTCGCAGGGAATCTCGTGCTCCTCACCGCTCAGCGTGTTGCGATAACTAACTCCGCGCACGCGCCCGTTGGTGGTGTGAATGGAAGTTACCTTGCTGTAAGTATGGAAGCGCCCGCCGCGCTCGACCGCAGCTTCAAGATTTGCCAGCACCAGCCGGAAGACATCGACATGCGCGTCAGGACACGTGAAGGCGCCAAGAATGTTTGTAGCCAGATTCGGCTCCAGTTCACGCGCTTCGTACGCGCTCAAACGACGGCTGCGAATGCCAGCCGCTTCGGCGGCGCGCCACCACAGGTCGAAAAATGCCGGGTCATCCTGGGCGCACTGCACGAAAAGCCCTCCGGCATCCTCCACGCAATGAGGCGCAATAGCCTTGATGATGCGGCCTTCGGCGACACACTCGCGTGCTGTATCAGGATCCTTGACTGCGTAACGGCCGCCGGAATGCAGCAGGCCATGGCAACGCCCAGTAGCTCCATGGGCAATGTCTCCCTGCTCCAGCAGCGTGGCGGAGATGCCGCGCAAACTCAGGTCCCAAAGGATGCCGGCCCCTGTTGCTCCCCCACCGATAATGACGACTTGCGTCGGTTCCATGCCTTGCCTCTCGAGTTAACCGCGAACACGCTGCCACGCAAATTTCGCTGTCGCGCGTAAGTATTCTGGCGCCGCAGGCACGGATGCCTGGACACTAGCTGAGATGGATGTGCGAAAGTAAGCAGGATTAATGCCAGCAATGAGACACTTGCCTGGATATCTGGAGACGCAGCAGAAAGGAAGGAGCCTGAACCTTGAGAGAGATTCCGAAAAATGAGAGCAAGGATCGGACCGCAGCCGTTCTGAACGCAAAAACCAGTTGCCTATGCAGCGCTTGGTTCTGACTTCTTCAGCAGCATCCAATTACCCGCTCGTGCTGTCTCAGTCACTCTTCACGAAACGGCGTCGGACTAATTAACTACTTAGTATCTATCAATTCGATGGTACTGTCAAGCCACAGGCGGAGTATCTTCAGGCGTAAAGTCGAGCCCATGGCAAAGCAAGGCCATGCATGCGCACCCGCGGACAATAACTGCCTTGGAATCACTTCGCCTTGCTTCCGTTGCCGGGCAACGTCTATAATCATTTTCCCGGCGTCAATCACTGGCAGATGCCCACTCAAGGGCATGGATGTTCGCGCATTCAAGGGGCGATCTTTCACCGTCGCGATGATCTGAAGGAGAACGGAAAAACACCATGCAAGCACCGCTTACACCTCTTCGGATGTTCTTCCGCGAAACTCCCATCATTCCCTCCGTACGGCATGTTGAACACCTGGATAAGGCAATTGCCGCGCATGGTAAGATCGTCTACCTTCTCACCGGCGATCTGGAAAACTGCGAGGGAATGATCCGAAGAATTCTTGCCGCTGACAAGCTCCCCATTGTCAATCTTGACTTGCTGAACGGCTTCTCGCGCGACAAATATGCAGTGAACTATCTCAAACACTGTGGCGCCCGCGGCATTATCTCTACGCACTTAGACCCCTTGCGGCATGCGCACAGCATTGATCTCTATGCAATCCAGCGTACCTTTCTTCTGGATAGCGGCGCCAAAAATACCATCACCAACCAGTTGAAGAATTCTCCAGTGGATGCGCTTGAAGTGCTGCCTGCCCCGGTTGCTCCCAAGCTGCTGGAGAGCGTACGCGCCATCTCTATGGATATTCCGGTGGTGGGCGGGGGGTTGATCTGGACGATGAAGGAAGCCGAAGATCTCTTATCACAGGGCCTCGATGCGGTCTCCATCAGCAACCCGCAAATGTGGCTCAGTTAGCAATCAGGCCCCGCATGGAGGCCTGATTGATGACGACTGTATTTATATTTCGCTGCGTATATATTTTCTGCATGTTATACCCCGGACTTATTCCCGGCAGAACTTTAAGTAATTCCAGGTGGCTTAATCTCCTCCGCCCTGTGTGGCGAAAGCTTCCACATCCATGAGAGCAGCACAATCCCCATGAGCGCACATGCCATGAGCGCATAAAGCGCTACATTCCAGTTATGATATCGGTCCACCAGTATGCCGATGCCTTTACTTTCAGCTACGCGACCCAGATAGCCAAACAAACCAATAAATCCGGCCGCGGTGCCAACCGCTTTCTTTGAAGTGTAATCCAAAGCGCTAACAACCAGTAACAATATGGCCGGATATACAAAGAATCCGATAACTCCGAATAACACCAGATCAATCCACAACTTATTGTCAGGACTGAATATGATGCCGAGGTAGGCAAGAAAGACGGGAATCATACAGAAGACGCTGATCATTCCGCGGCGTCCGCCCAGCTTATCGGACAACCAGCCCATCAGGATGGTTCCGAAGATAGCCGAAAACTCCAGCGCCGCCGTGCTTCCCCCTCCTTCGACAAGGTTGGCATGTTTAACTTCCTGCAGATAATACGGTCCCCAGTCGAGCATTCCATACCGGGTAATGTAGACAAAGAAATTAGCGCCTGCAAAGAGCCAGATATAAGGATTCTTCAGAATGTAATTGACCAGCAGGTCGCGCGTTCCCAACTCCTTCTCGCTGTCTGCTTTTTCAACTGCCGGATAGTCGTTGCGATATTCCTCAATAGGCGGCAGCCCCACGGACTGGGGTGTATCTCGAAGCCTCACAATTAGATAAATTGCACAAAGAACAGCCATGATTCCAGGCACATAAAATGCCGAGCGCCATCCCAGCAGTAGTGTGCTGTACGCAACAATGAGGCCAGTTAATCCTCCACCAACATTCTGGGCAACGTTCCAGATGGCAAACGTGGTTCCCCTTTCGCGAATGCTGTACCAGTGGCCCAGGGAGCGCCCGCAGGGAGCCCAACCCATGCTTTGAAACAGGCCGTTCAGTCCCCACAAGGCCAGGTGAATCGGATAACTGTGCACGGTAGCAAACGCGAAATTGCAGAAGGCGGTCAGCAGCAATCCCATGGGCATGAAGTAACGCGGGTTGCTGCGGTCAGACCATGCGCCCATAATAAACTTGCCGATGCCATAAGTGATGGCCGTGATGGCCAGCAGATCGCCGATTTGCCCTTTGCTATAGTGAAGCTGCTCTCCGATATCCTTTGTAACTATGGGCAGATTGTTCCTTACAAGATAGAAGATGGCGTAACCAATAAAGGTGGACTCCATGATCTGCCAGCGCATTTTCGGATAAAGCCGTTTAATCTTTTCGCCGGGAAGCCTGTCGATATGCGGGGCCGGCTTAAGAAAAGGAAGATTCCAACTCATGAATTACCTCACTGCTTAAGTAACTGCTTCGTGTAAGTCATTAAGAACAGGCTTGACGGTTATTGCTATTGACTGGCATCAGTAAGTACCTGTAGACTCTTCGGCGTAAAATCACTTCGGAGCAAGCTTGGAGTTTCAGTCAAATAGTACGTCCTGATAGCTGGATACTTTTCCTGCACTAATAGCAGGGTGCGAAAATCGAAGCTTTGCACGTCAGCGCGGTCTTCCATGTGATACTCCTGAATGAACCCGCACAATGTGTCGACAAAGACCTCCGGACTCACTGTCCTGTTGGGCACAAAGGACGAGGGCGGGAGCTTGCCGGAAAGCTTTACTACGAACTCCGGCAAGCTACGCGCAACTGCCGCCACCTTTGCCTCAGAGTAGTCTGCAGGCACAATCTTGGTTTCAAGATTGAAGTGGACACGCTCCGCGGTACGCGCGCGAGCCTCCGCATCCGGGGATGACTTCCCCGCCCCGCTCCGATACCAGTGCGCATAAAAGTCAACGAAGCGAAACAACTGCGCAACATTTGTGGGCGCATAAGGGCTGATCATATGCTCCTGCGCCGCAAAAGCCACGCTGACAGGCGAGAGCGTCAGATCGTTCTTCTGGTCCGGGCCAAAGTGCAGCTTGTCGCAGATGAACGTCCGCTGCGCATCCACCATGGAAATGTCATGAGTGTAGACGCGATTCTCCAGCGTATAGGGCTGACCGTCAGCTCGGCGACAAGATTGCGGATTAAGAAACTGGTCATGCCAGATCAGCGACTGACGGTCGGTCGTCACCCCAGTATCGGTCTCGATGGAGTTAATGCCGTTATCCAGGCCTGCTTCAAACGCGGGCAAGGTATTCTCCGGGCGCAACCCACGCCCGCCGCGGTGTCCCTGCGCGTCAAAGCGATCCAGATACGCGAGCTGCGCCGCATCGCCGGCCGCCTTTTGGCGCGCTTCTTTCAACACGGTCGCCAGAAGATCTGGGCGGTCGGAGATGATTCCATCCACATGCAGATCGAGCAGCGCGCGCATGGACTCCACGTCGTCAACCGTCCACGGAACCACTGCAAAACCGGCGGTCTGCATAGCCTTGACGTTGATGGGCGCCTTCGTCCCCAACAAAGTTTCGTAGGCAGGAGAAAGCGCCGGAACAAACCGGTCTCCATGCTGTTTGGCGTGGGCTGCGGCTTGTTTCATCAGAGTAAGAAAAGGGTCTTTTGTCATATGCGACTCACTCGCCTTGAGAGCCAAAGAACGCAATCCATACAGAAGAGCAACTACGCAGAGAAGCGCTATTGCGCAACCAGCGATAAATGCCGGCCTCCCGAAACGCGAGCGCGTTGAACCATCGGGAATACGAGTTTTCTTCGGCATTAGAATATCTCCTTCCGATCGAAAAAGCTAAGCGGCCAAACATCTCCCCCGCACGCCTTTAGGGCATGTTTGCGTGGTCTGAATCCATTGTGATTGATCAACGAACCGGGCCATCCTGGAGGCGAAGTAATCATAAGAAAAGTATGCCGGCCACTTTTAAAGTGGCCGGCACACAGGAGTGGAACGGGTTAGTAGATGATCTTCAAACCGAACTGAACGATGCGCGGTTCAAAGGTGCCGGTGATGGTGCCGCCGCTGCCGCCGGTCACAGGCTGAGGGCCAAAATTCGTTGTGGAGCCCGTAGTGCCGGTGGCAGTGCTGCCACCCGAACCGCCGGGCAGGTACAGGTTGGTGTGGTTGGTGATGTTGTACAACTCCGAGCGGAATTCGATCTTGATTCTGTCGTTCATCGCGCTGAACTTCTTGTTGATGTCGATATCCCCCTCGTAGAAGGGCATCGTGCGTCCAAAGTTCTTGGGCAGGCTGCCAAACGGGCTCGACAGAGTGTAGGTGGTGGAGTTGGTATAGCTGGAGTAGGTTGCAGGCAATGTTAACGACGCCAAGTTGACATATTGAATGTACCCGTTTGGAACGCCTCCAGAGAGTGCTTTCACCTTCCCTTGAGTGTAGTGCGCTCCGGGAAGAAGATTGGGGCGATAGATGTTCTGTCCGCGCCAACTCTGCGAGAGCTGTGGCGATACCTGGTTGGTTGCAGACGGGGTTGTGGTCAAGTTGAAGGGCGTGCCACCCTGAATGGTGATAACGCCGCCGACCTGCCATCCACCCAGGAAGGTATTCTGCACCGAGTTGCTATTGCCTCCGTAGTGTTTTCCCTTACCATACGGCAGGTCATAGACGAAGCTGGTGACATTGGCGATGGGCAGGTTGTAGTCCGATTGGCCATAGTCGCCACGGAGGTTGTTGGCATCCTGCGGCGCCGGTGTGTTGGCCTCGAGGGTTGAGGATGCATTGTCCTGCGCATGACCCCACGTGAAGGAGTCCAACAGGGTCAAGCCGGCCACAAAGCGCTGCTCATAACGGGCCTGGAGCGAGTGGTAATGAGACTTGAACCCGTTCAGAGCCTCGGTAATATCGCCATTGAGGTAAGTGGGATTGGCGGTCGAATTGTTAAGCAGGTACCCACCCCAGTTGGGGTAAGGACGTGTCCATGCGGGTTTACCATTAAGGGTAGTCTGCGGCAGGAGAGGATTACCCTGGTTGGCATTGACGAAGCCCTGCAGATGAACGCCATGGTTGCCCACATAGGCGATGTCGAAGAGTACGTTCTTGGCCAGTTGCTTCTGCACGCTGAGGAAGTAGCTCTCAACGTAGCTGTCCTTGGTGTTTGAGGGGATGTAGTCGATGTTGTCCGTGCCGGCGCTGAAGACAGTCGCCAGACCGGTGGGATATCCAGCCGAAAGTCTCTGGAAGCCTGCTGTGGTTGCGGCCGACGGATTGCTTACGGAAGTAAACAACGCGTGGGGGGCATTGATGGCCAGCATATTACCCGAGCCGGCGCGATAGTAGTGGACATAGCTCATGCCAGCGCCGCCGCGAACCGAGACGCTCGGCATGGCCGCATAGGCAAAGCCCAGGCGCGGAGCATAGTCAACCAGGTCCGGATGCACCAGGGTCTTGCCGTAGACGCCGCCGCCTGAATAGCTGGTAATACACGCAGTTGTTCCGCCGCATGTTGCGGCAGAGGACGTGTATCCGGGATCCAGGGTGAGCATGGTTCCCGTTGCCGGGTTGAAGTTAGAGAGGTCGTTGTTGCGCTCCGAGTAAGGCGAACCATACTCCCAGCGCACTCCAAGATTCAAAGTCAGCTTGGGGCTGAGCTTCCAATCATCCTGTGCGTACACGCTCTGCATATTCTGATGCAGATGAGTGACCCAATATGTGGACAGCGAGTAGGCGCTGGGTGTTCCGAAGAGGAAGTCGGCCCAGTAGTTATCGGCGACGGCGCTGGTGTTGGCGCAACCCGACCCCCCCGATGCCACCGAGGTGCAGGCGCTATAGCCTTTACCGAAGGTGAAAGAGCCATAGAGCGGATTGGAGTCCTCCACTTCCATCCAGATGTACTCGTACTCATATCCGAATTTGAGGGAGTGCTTGCCCTTGACCCAGGTGTAGTTGATCTTTGGGTCCATCACCGAGGGGTTCTGCCATTGCGGGTTGGTGCTCTGGCGCCCAAAGGAGGTAAAGCCGCCGGTGATGGCAATGGAAGGCAGGCCGCCCGTGACGTTGGCAATGGTGGGAAGGCCAGGGATGTCGGTAGGCGAGATGAAGCTGGTGCCGATGGCCTTGGTCCACTTGCCGGCCTTGGTGCCGGAGAGGGCGAAGCGGACGTCAATGATCTTGTTGGCGCTGATGGTGTGGTTGTAGCCCAGCGCTACCTGCTGATCGAGAATCTTGATTTCGCCGTTGGTCTGGCCGTCAATCGGTTCGGCAAGCGTCGGGAAGTTGACCGCTGTCTCCTTGCGGTCGTCGATCTTCAGGAACCAGGAGGTTTTATCGCTCTGCTGGAAATCCAGGCGAATGTCGCCCTTGTCGGATTTGTCGGTAAAGGGAGCATTGATGGGGCAGTTGCTGCCCGCAACGCCTGTTGTGGGTGAGCCGGATGTTACCGTGCAATTTCCGGGAAGTATGTTCTTGTAGGCAAGAGCAATCTTCAGGGCCGTGGGGTCGAGGTCGCCTGAGGGAACTACCGAGGCGATCGGCGTGCCCGCGGGAATGGAGGTGCCTGGATGCCATGGATCCTGCACAGCTACAGCCAGAATGCCGTTCAACTCATTCGTCGTGGGAACGGTCCCTACGGTCGTGGGTGTGAGCGTCTGGCGGAATCCCTCGTAATCAACGAAGTAGAAGAACTTGTTCTTCATAATCGGCCCGCCGAAGGTTGCGCCGAACTGATTGCGCTTGAAGGCCGGCTTGAAGAACGGATACTGCGCGCCAGTGACGGCATTGACCGTAATTGGTTTGATATAGCCAAACGCGTTCAGGTCGGTGTTGCGAATGAACTCGTAGAGGGTGGCGTGGAGTTGATTGCCGCCGGACTTGGTGGCGACGTTGATCAGGGCGCCGGAGGAGCGGCCGAACTCGGCGCTGTAATTGTTGGACACCACTTCAAACTGGGCGATGGAATCGGGCGAGGGCTGGATGATCTGGTTGTCGAAGCCCTGATTGCTCTCGCCATAGGCATTGTTGTCGATGCCGTCTATCAAATAGTTGTTGAACATGCTGCGCTGGCCGTTCATGTTATATGAGCCCTGGCGCAACAGGCTGGTGACGGAGGTGGTGGCAATTTCCGTTGGCGCCTGGCGCGCGCCGGTGACGAAAGCCAACTGGTCGGAATAGTTTCTGCTGACCAGCGGAAGCGCTTCACTTTGATATTCGGTGATGGTCTGGCCGCGCTGGCTGGATTCGGTTTCAAGCTGCAACGCTACGCCGGAAACCTGGACCGTAGTCTCGGCTGTGCCGATCTTCATCGTCAGGTCGATGCGGATACGGCCGCCGACCGAGATGGTGATTTCCTTGGCAACGGCATCGGCGAAACCGGCAGCCTTTGCGGTGATTGTATAAATGCCGAAACGAAGCGTCGGGATTTCATAGTCGCCCGCGCCGTTCGACGTTACGTTGACGAGAATCCCGGTCGCATTGTTGACGACCGCGACGTTCACATTGGGGATTGCGGCCCCAGTAGCGTCATGAATGGTTCCCACCAGACTTCCACTTTCGTACTGGGCGTAAGCGCCCAGAGCAGGAAGAATCAACAACAGCGCCAATCCCAGGCGAATCCACCATGAGATGCTCGCTCGTTGTCCCATATACCGATTCATCGAAATCATACTGCCTCCCAAAGATTCTGAATCACAACTGCCTTCCAAACATGCTCAACCACTAAGGTTAAGGCTCCGTTAAGGCTCCGATAAAAAAACGGTCAAGGTTTCCAAAAAAATATCCGCCCCCAAAAGACACGCCAACACTCTACCGGCAAGCGTTTCCGCTCAACAGAAGTGCGCAGACATGTATTTGGCGGTGGATTTCTCTTTTTCCTCTTCCGCGTATGCAAACTAGCAACTTTGTACGGCCAGTGTCAAGGAAAAACTGGCCAGGATGAATCTCGCTGTAGAACCAGTCATCAACAGGGAACAAATTGTTCTCCTTCCATCGGCTGCAAGTATCTTTTTATTTATAGTTTTAGGCGGTTTCGGCGCGGCATTTTCCCTGTGCCGATTCATAGGATGAGAAGCAACGCGGCCAAGAGTGTTTTCCAAGCCGGGCAGCGCCTCTATTCCGTATCGGGATTGGGCAAAATAACATCCCGAATCATCGCATTCAACTCCGCGCCGGCAGCGATAAAGCCACGCAGCGTCCTGCGCGTGGAACCGTAGGTGTCAAACTCCTCATGCGACAGCCCGTTCTCCATGTAGGCGCGCTCAAAGTCAGGAAACTTCTTCAACAGCGTATCAACGATCTTCGCCTCCACCGGATTGTCCATCCTTGGAATCGAATCAATGCCGCTGGCGTTGTAACGGCGTTGCCAGGCGCAGGGCGGGGAGATCACCACATCTCCGCCGATAAACTCGCTCCAGTGCATGTGATTGCGAAATGCCGCCGAGAGCAGCCGCAGCCGGTAGCCGCGCTCGCGATATAGTTTGTAGGCCTTCTTGAAGACTGCCACTCCGGCCCACTCCAGGTAGCCGGGATCAACAGAAAGCTGCTTCCTCTCCATGACGATTTTGAGCCAATCATCCAGTCGCCCCACCATCAGCGTGCAGACCGGCCCCATGGTGGCAATCTCCAGGCCTTCCTTTTCCCTGCGCTTCAGGCCGCGCTCCACGGCCTCGGCCACGGCGATGGCCTGCGGCAGCGTAAAGCTGACCGTGGCGTTGATGCTGATGCCGCGATAGGTAGCTTCCTCCATGGCGACTATGCCGGCGCACGTGGCGGCGATCTTGACAATCATGTTCGGAGCCAGCTGGCTGAAGCGTGTTGCCTGCGCCAGCATCGCCTCGGTATTGCGATAGGTGCGCGGGTCCGTCTGGATGGAAAGGCGGCCGTTGCGCCCCTTCTCGCGATCGAAGATCGGCTTGAGCAATCGCGCCCCATTCACCGACATCTCTTCCACCAGCAGCCAGGCAATCTCCTCTTCGGTGGCCAGAGGGTGGCTGGCAGCCAGAGCCTGAATGCTGGGCTTCCACAGTGCCAGCTCCTTTTTCAGCACGGAAACAACGATGGAGGGGTTGCAGGTGGCTCCCACGGCTCCATGATCGATCGAATAGGTCAGCTCTTCAATGGAAGGTGAATCATTCCACAAGCAGGTGGGGGTGGTCTGCGTCATTTGAAAAAGCGGGCTTTTGTAAGTGGTTTTTGATTCACCTTGCGCCATACTTCCTCCGGGAAATGCAAACGTGTGCACAAAAACCGTACCACCCGCTTCGATTTCGGTCAAGAGAGCCCGTCACATGCTCTGGCTAGAACATTTTGCCTATTGGTATAGAGTGGATCTCCTGCTTGGCTCAAGGTTG
>Ga0302320_10006691_pt1 | contig 25501 bp, 24 predicted proteins | sample Bog_T0_3_FD_202130 | JGI IMG/M metagenome (GOLD analysis project Ga0302320, IMG submission 202130) | Peat permafrost microbial communities from Stordalen Mire near Abisko, Sweden - Bog_T0_3 | ecosystem: Environmental > Terrestrial > Soil > Wetlands > Peat | place: Sweden: Abisko, Stordalen Mire... | reverse complement strand
CAGCCCCTTTGCCCTCTGCCGCAAACTGCTCATCAACGCTTCCCGATCAGCCTACGAGCAACTGCTTCTAATGCGGGCTACTGCGTAACATCAGTTACTAAATCGCCTCAATCGCTGACTTCTCAGTTTCCCAACACCGGAGACGAGCAAGATGGCGAACCGAATTGCTCCACTCTACATTCGCACAAAGACCGGCTACAAAAACCACAGCAAGCGTCTCATCGACCTGCCTGAAGGCCAAGTCTACCAACTCTTCTGGTATGAAGGCTCCTGCAAGAAATCGAAGGCTGTTGGCTGGTTTGCCGACTAGGCTCAGACGGCTCTCATCAACGAAGAGGCTGAACTTCGCCGTGCGGCCATCTCGGGCACCGTCCCTGAAGTTGTGGCAGTTGGAAGCGGAGTACGGCAAGACTGGATGATAATTAAGGTTTGATTTTGATGAACTATTCAACCGTGTGAGCAATATTGACCACTCAGCCTCCACCTGCTCATGAGAATCTGAAGCGATTACCCTTGCAGGTGTGCTCAGGCGCGTGCTCAGATGCTTGTCTGACCCTATGGCGCTCTCTGCCTGGCAAGGTGTCGATAACCGTCGATGAACCCCTGTTTTGGTTGCGGCGCTGCGCTGTAGTCCCTGACAGACGCAATTGCGTGTCCTGCTCTTGTTAAACGGCAGACCCAGTGTTTTGGGGGAAAGATTTCGATGCATGAACAAGGCAAGCCCGCATTCGATGCAGGAGCCTTTCTGGCCAGTGGGGGACTGGGGCGCACAATCGTCAAGCTTGGCGAAAAGCAGCCCTTCTCTTCACAAGGAGAGACCGCTGACAGCGTCTTCTATCTTCAGACCGGCCGCGCAAAGCTGACCGTGGTTTCAACAAACGGCAAGGAGGCCATCATCACCCTTCTCTCCGCCGGTGACTTTGTTGGCGAAGAGTCGCTCGCAAGCGTGGGGGCTGTGCATATGGCCACGGCCACTGCGGTTACCGAATGCACGGCACTGAGAATAGAGCGTGAGGAGATGATCCGCGCCATGCATGAAGAGCCTCCTCTCTCTGAGATCTTCATCCGATATCTTCTTAGCCGCGGGATGCAAACCGAGTCCGATCTCATCGACCAGCTTTTCAATTCTACCGAGAAGCGGCTGGCGAGGTTACTCCTGTTGATGGCGGAGTTTGGCGAGCCAGGGGAATCGGAGCGGTTGATTCCCAAAATCACAGAGGAGGGCCTGGCGGAGATCGTCGGTGCTACTCCGGCAAGTATCGCCTTCTTTATGAATCGCTTCCGCGAGCTCGGCCTTATCGACTATAACGGTCGCATCAGAGTGCATCGGGCCCTTCTCAACGTCATTCTTCACGATCGATTTCCCGATGACAATGCGGTAAAACCTCCAATTGCCGACTTTCCTCGAGCCTGATGAGAGTCCGCATACGCGGTGTGGCTTTCTAGAAGTTCTTGCAAGAATCGGGGGGAATGGAAAAGCAGATTCTTCGCTCACGACCCCAAACTGAGAAACGTTTGGGGCCCCGTTCACTCAGAATGACGGCCACACTCATTTTATGAACTGGTGGAACGCCACACTCGAGCGAAACCAGAGTCGCTGTGGCCCGGGCGAGTTTCGTGGTGGGTCACCGCTCCCAGATGGTCGCATCGACTTTGGCGCGTTGCCTTCGGGATACGGGGATCTGGTTTCGCTGTAGACCGCAATTGAGAATTGCTCTGCCGGCAAGCGGTACCGGCAATTCGGTCCGTTCGTTCTTTGGAAATGAGTGACACTGTAGATGGAATACTCGAAGTTCAGATCCTTGCTTCGTCGAATGGTTGTAGTGCCCATCGTAGCTACAGCGGCGCTCGCCGGATTGCTGCTGTGGGAAACCTTCGACCTGAACCAATCTTTGCAGTGGGTGGACCATACAGATCGAGTTATCGATCAGTCCGGACATCTGCTCAAGCTTTTGGTCGATATGCAATCCAGTACACGCGGATACGTTGCCATCGGCGACCAAGCCTTCCTTCAGCCCTTTCTGGAAGGTACGAATCGATTCGATTCCGAATACAGTGCGCTCTATGGCTTGTTGGCCGACAGCCCCTCGCAACAGCAACGCCTGAACGACTTTCACGTTGCCTTTGGAGCATGGAAGAGTGACGCCACCCAAATTATCGCGCTTCGCCGCGCGGGCAGAGCCGACCCCACTCTCTACGAAAACCGGCAAGAAAAACAGAGAATGGATGCTCTGCGAGAGCAGATCGCGGAGTTTCAGAGCGTGGAGCAAGGTTTGCGCATCGGACGGGCTCAAGCTGCGCACCTGAGATGGAACTTGATGGTGACGAGCTGTCTTGGTCTCGGCTTGGGATTTGGAGTCTTCCTCGCTTTCTTTACTCGATACAACGTCGAAAAACTCGGCACCCGGCTGTTGCAGAGCGAGGAGCGATGGACGGCAACGCTGGGCAGCATTGGCGAAGCTGTGATTGCGACCGACAGCGAGGGGCGGGTGACCTTCCTCAATTCGGTTGCCGCCGCCCTGACGGGATGGCCACTGAACGAGGCTCTCAACCAGCCGATCGGGAATGTACTCAGGCTCATCAACGAAAAGTCGGGCATGACGGCGGACAATGAAGTGCTCCGGGTTCTCAAAGAGAAGCAGGTCTTGGCGGTCGCCAACCATGTGGATTTGGTCACGAGGGATGGCCGTGAAATCGCGGTGGAGCACAGCGCGGCGCCGATCCTCGCAGCCAAAGGAGAGGTCATAGGCGTCGTGCTGATTTTCCGCGATGTTGCCGAGAGACGGCAGGAGCAGATCGCGACCGCAGAGCAGGCTGCCTTGCTCGAACTGACCCAGGATCCAGTTTTTGTCATTGACTTGGAGGGAACAGTCCTCTTCTGGAGCCGCGGGGCCGAGGCGATGCTCGGATACCTTAAAGCCCAGGCAGCCGGTAAGGTCTCGCACGATCTGTTGTGCACCGAATTTCCGCAGCCGCTGGCGGAGATCAAGGCGGAACTGATGCGCGCGGGACACTGGGAGGGGGATATCGTGACCACCGCTCAAAATGGCAGACGCATCGTGATGTCCAGCCGCTGGGCGCTGCAATGGGGCAAGCGCGATCAGGCTCCCCGCGTGCTGGTGATCAACAGCGACATAACGCAACGCAAACAAGGAGAAGAGTCACTCATTTTGCAAAAGGAACAACTCCGGGCGCTGGCCGAGCGCCTGCAGTTGGTGCGCGAGGAGGACCGAAAGCAGGTCGCTCGCGATTTGCACGATCAAATCGGACAGATTCTGACCGCTATCAAGATGGATCTGACCTGGGTGACTCGTCATTTACCGGAGGCGAAAATCGACGTGCTCGACCGGCTAAGAGAATCCATTGAATCGATCAACGACGGCGTCAAGGCGGTTCGCACCATCTGCAGCGGGCTGCGCCCGGGGGTATTGGACGACCTTGGACTGGCTGCAGCCATTGAGTGGCAAGCCAGTGAGTTTGCTTCTCGCAACGGTGTTGAATGCCAAGTCACGGTTCCACCTGTTGATTTACATTTGGATGGGGACCGAGCCACAGCGACTTTTCGGATCTTTCAGGAGTGCCTCACTAACATCGTTCGCCACGCTCAGGCGACGTCGGTTCGCATCACACTGCGCCAGGAAGACGAAAACATCCTCCTGGATGTAGCGGACGACGGAATCGGCTTCCGCGAATCGGATTTATCGAATTCATTGGGATCTCTGGGGCTTTTGGGCATGAAAGAACGAGCGCAGTTCTGCGGAGGAGACGTACAGGTCTCCAGTTCCCCCGGCAACGGAACCACGGTAACGGTTCGCGTTCCCGTGGACATCCCGCGCGAGGAGAGGAGCGAATCATGCACATCCTGATTGCAGATGATCACGCCGTCGTGCGCCGCGGCCTCAAAGAGATTCTGGCCGATGCGCTCCCTGGGGCGGACTTTTCCGAAGCCGGCAATGGCGACGAAGTATTGACCAAGCTAGCGAAATGCACGACAGCCTTGCTGGTTTTGGATATCAATATGCCAGGGCGCAACGGAATGGACGTGCTGCGGGATGTGAAGCACACATACCCCCGGCTGCCGGTGGTCATTCTGAGTGTCCATCCTGAGGACCAGTATGCCGTGCGCTGTTTGCGGGCCGGCGCAGCCGCCTACATTAATAAAGACAGCGCTCCGGAAGAACTGGCGGTCGCAACAAAGAAGATTCTGAGCGGCGGCCGCTACATCAGCACAACCCTCGCGGAGAAGTTGATCGCCACTCTGGACGAACCCACCGATAAGCCCTTGCACGAGTTGCTCTCGGACCGGGAGCACGAAGTGATGAGGATGATTGCCGCCGGTGTCCCGTTGACGGAGATTGGCGAAAGGCTTCATGTCAGCGTGAAAACGATCAGCAGCTATCGAACTCGCGTGATGGAAAAGATGCAAATGAAGAGCAACTCGGAATTGACCCGCTATGCCATGACGCACGGCCTGATCGATTAGTTCTGCCCGCCCGTGTAGGAAAACCCTTACAAGACCGAAGTGCAAATCTCACAACAAACACGGACTACGCTGATATCGGATCACCTCATGCTCCGGTATCGTAGTTACAGGTCGAATCTGTGGGCCTCTTTATGGAAATGACAATGAACATTCTGATTGCAGACGATCATGCGAACGTACGACGCGGCCTGAAAGAGATCCTGGTCGATGCATTTTCTGGCGTTCGATTCTCCGAGGCCTCCAACGGAGCTGAGGTACTAACCCGGTTGGTCGCGTCCCAACATGACGTCCTGCTCCTCGACATCAACATGCCGGGACGCAGCGGGTTAGAAGTGCTGAGGGACGTAAAGCTGATTTACCCGCTTCTCCCTGTCATCATGGTGAGCGTGCAGCCTGAGAGCCAATATGCGTTCCGCTGTTTGCAGGCTGGCGCAACAGCCTATATCAATAAAAACAGCGCCTCAGACGACTTGGCGCCCGCGATCAAAAAGATAATGGACTCGAGTGCAGGTCCTGCGCGAAGACCGAACGACAACTAAAAGGTATTCAACCGTTCTCCTTTTGCCCTGGCACAAATATCGCCGAGCCGAATAGACCGATTAATGACATCGATGCTTGGCCTCCTGCTACACGCGTCGGTCTCCAACTACCTTCCCCAAAGGTAACAGGTACCGGTTCGAACAACTCCGAATCATCAGTCGACAATGGGCGATATCGAATCCGCTAACCACGCGACAATGAGTAACTTGTCTTAACTGCGCGATCTCGCTTTGTAAGAAAAGACTTACGCGGTTCGCGTCGTTATGCCTACAGCAATAACATCCTTCGCCGATTCCCATTCCTTCTCGCACACCATATCTTGGTTATAACGACATCGCAAAGGATGACAGTAATTCATCCCCTTGCAACTGCTCTGTAAGTTTGAAAGGTCTCGACCATGGCTACATGTTTCGCAACTTTGACAAGCCCGACGCCCAGCATTCCACTAAGACGCTCCTTCGCAGTGCCTACGGCTTCGGACCGCAAGTTGAGGGCGGTTCCGAGCCAAGCCGACGCCCCGATGATCAAGGGAACCACTTTCGATCTCCAGCTTCCGCTCAACAGGCTCATGAGCGGAAAATCGCGGCGCGAGTTTCTTATCGGCGAATCGGTATTCTCGCAAGGCGATCCTTCAAACGCGGTGTTCTACATTCAGAGTGGTCAAGTCAAGCTTGTTGTGGTATCGATGAGCGGCAAGGAAGCCGTAATCGCCTATCTTCCGGCGGGCAGCTTTTTCGGCGAAGCCTCGCTGGCCCGCCAGACGCATCGTACTTCTTCTGCGAGCGCCCTTGAAGCCAGCACCATCATTCGCATTGAGAAGAAGAGCATGCAGGACCTGCTTCATCGTGAGCCGGAGTTCGCCGAGCAGTTCCTCGCGCACCTGCTTTCGCGCAACATCCGCATGGAAGCCGATCTCGTCGACCACCTATTTAACTCGAGCGAAAAGCGTCTCGCGCGGTTGTTGATGCTGATGGCGAATTTCGGCCAGGAAACGAAGCCCATTCCGGTTATCGCCAAGATCAGCCAGGAGACTCTGGCGGAGATGATCGGCACCACCAGGTCCCGTGTCAGCTTTTTCCTTAACCGATTTCGCGAGCTCGGCTACATCGACTACAACGGCGGTGGAATGCTCATCGACAGTTCGCTGGTCAATGTCGTTTTGCAGGACTGAACGGGAACGGTTGGATTGGTCGCGCCTGGAGTCTGCCGGACTGTCGACGAGAATCGATGGCTCACAGCCTCTTGCGCTAGCGGTTTTACGGAAATGGCGGAATGCGGTACTCGAGTCTTTTCAAGAGAATTTCTCAAACTACGCAGGAGTGTGTTGGGCGATTCCTCTTCAAAGGTTCGAGTGAAATGCGGGTGATGGCACATCGGCAAAGGTAAGCCAACTGCCCCTTCAAGGATGGACCTAGGATGACAAAACTCTCGATATTTCTTGTCTCAACGCTTTCTGCACTGTTCGCGACCTTGCCGCTCATTGCGCGATCGCAATCGTTGCCGTACGTAGAAGAGTCGTCATCCACCACAACAATTGCAGCCCCGACTCTGTCGGAACCGGCCTATGTACGGCCGAACGAGAGAGCGATGGTGAGAAAGTACATTCGCGATGCGTATGGACCGCTTCCGATCGCCAGCGCTGGAGTTGAAGCAGGCTTCAACCAATGGACCAATGCGCCGCCAGAGTGGCGCCAAGGCGCCGAAGGTTACGCCAAGCGATTCGGGTCCGATTTCGGCATGGCGGCTGTCGGCACCACCGCACGTTATGGATTGTCCCAGGCATTGAGAGAAGACTCGTCGTACTATCAGTGCGAATGCAGGGGATTATTCCCACGTTTGAATCACGCTGTTCTCTCCACAGTAACGGCGCGCCACGGGCTGGACGGCCATCGGGCCTTCTCCTTTTCCGGCCTTCTTTCGCCCTACGTCGGTTCCACCGTTGCCGTCTATGGATGGTACCCGGACCGCTTCGGCGCCAAAGATGCACTGCGTCTTGGCAATTACAACCTGTTGGCATTCATCGGCGGCAACGTGGCGCTTGAGTTCTTGTACAGTGGACCTCACACATTGCTGTCTCATATCCACCTGAACAATTCTCACGACTCATCTGGGCCACGCAATTGAGCCAGCCAGTATCCACGAATCTCATCGCCATCCGGCCTCGACTTGCAGACCGCGGAGCCACGTCGGCCGTCGCCATTGTCGACGTTGCCACGCGATTTGTCGGCGGCTTCTTCGAGTGGTTTGGGAATATCGGCATCTTCTTCTGGCAGGTTGTCCGCGCAGCGGTGACGCCACCGTATGAGTGGCGCGAATTGATTCGACAACTGGATGAGGTTGGGTCGAAGTCACTGCCGTTGGTTGCATTGGCCGGCGCAGCGGTGGGCGTTGTGATCTCTTTGGAAGCGCGATACAGCCTCAGTCGATTTGGGGCGAAGTCGCTTTTTCCCTCAACGCTCGTGTACTCGGTCATCCAGGTGATGGGACCGATCATCACCGGACTTGTGGTAAGCGGGCGCGTGGGGGCGGGCATTGGTGCGGAGTTGGCGTCCATGAAGGTTACCGAGCAGATCGACGCCATCGAAGCATCCGCAATCAATCCTTACAGGTTGCTGGCTGCAACCAGGATTCTGGCGTGCATCCTGATGATGCCGTTGCTCACGATCGCCGCGGATGTGAGTGGCTTGTTGACAGGCTGGTTTGCTCAGTCAATGGTTGAGCCGCTGTCATTTCATCAGTTCATGGAGAGCGGATTTAACGGCGCTACGTTCAATGCGTTTTTGCCACCCACTTTCAAGACCATGGTCTATGGATTGATCATCGGCCTCATCGCATGCTTTCAGGGAATGCGCACAAGTGGAGGCGCGGAGGGAGTGGGCCGCGCTGCAACCAACTCGGTCGTGCTCGGTTCGCTCTTTCTTATGCTAGCGGACGTGGTGCTAGTCAAACTCATTCTTGTTGTCTTCCCCTAACCATTACCTGAACTGTCTGTGAGGCAAATATGTCTGTTGTTCGCGACATTCCGAAGAAACAGATAGAGATTGAGCAAGACGGTGGCGCGCCTGTAGTCGCCCTCGACAGAGTTTCGAAGTCCTTTGGCGAATTCACGGTTCTGAACGATATTAGTTTGCAAGTGAATCCTGGGCAGACCCTCGGCGTACTCGGACGAAGCGGCACGGGCAAGAGCGTCTTGCTGCGGCTCATCATCGGCTTGATTCAGCCCGACTCTGGATCGGTTTGCGTCTTTGGTCAGAACCTCGCCGGGCAGTCGCTCGATCAATTGAGTGAAGTCAGGAAGAAGATGGGCTTCTTGTTTCAACATGCGGCGCTGTACGATTCGTTAACCGTCGGCGAGAACGTGGCATTTCCTCTGCAACACCACAGAGGCGAGATGTCAAAGTCGGAGCGATCGGACCGGGTACACGATTTGTTGGTGGAAGTGGGCCTGGAGGCAGATGGTTCGAAGATGCCTTCCGACATTTCCGGCGGAATGCAAAAGCGCGTTGCATTGGCCCGGGCGCTCGCTTTGGAGCCGGAGATTCTGCTTCTCGATGAGCCGACCGCCGGGTTGGACCCGATCAGTTCAGGAGAAATAGACGAACTGATCCTCAAACTCCAACGGGAGCGCCAGATGGCATCGATTGTCGTCACGCACGATCTATTCAGCGCGAAGACGATATCCAATCGCCTGGCGCTTTTGGATCGGGGCAACGTCGTGATTGAAGGTACATTCGAGGACCTTCAACAGAGCGACATTCCGTTTGTCAGAAGATTCCTTACACATTCGTAGGAGTATGTCATGTCAAGAATCGCTCGGCTTGGAGCATTTATCGTTGTGACGCTTGCCTTGCTCGCCGGCGGCGTTTTCGTCATCGGCAGTAAAGCCTATCTGTTTCGCCCGACGTACCAACTCAAGGCGCAGTTTGCCAACGTGGCAGGCCTCGCTGCCGGTGCGGATGTTCAGGTGGGCGGGGTGCACAGCGGAACCGTGCATAGCATCGACTTGCCACATAGTCCAGGCGAGAGGGTCACGGTGACGATCGATCTGGACAAGTCGACACACGAGATCGTCAAGCAAGACTCCGTCGCCTCCATCGAAACGCAAGGCCTGCTGGGCAGTCAATACCTGGCCATTTCATTCGGGTCTTCAGGACAAGCCGATGTTCGCGACGGCGATTCAATCCAAAGCAAGCCTCCGCTGGAGATGTCGGACCTGCTGGTGAAAGCGAGCGGGATTCTCGTAGACAGTCAGCAGGCCATTCAGAACGTATCCCAGGCTACGGCCCATCTGAACTCGGTAAGCGCCAAGATCGACTCAGGCCAGGGATCCGTCGGTGCGCTCATCAATGACAAAGAACTCTATAGCGACCTGCAGCGATCGACGAACGCCTTGAGCGGCACGATGGTCGAGGCGCAGGCCGGAGTTACGGACTTTCGAGAAAATATGGAGGCATTGAAACATAACTTTCTTTTGAGCGGATATTTCAAGAAACGAGGGTATGAGGATTCCGCCGATTTAACGGAAAACGAGATTGACCGAATGCCTTCGGGCGCGCCGCTCAAGTCCTTTACCTACTCGTCGAGCCACCTCTTTAACGGGAGCGAATCGATCAAACTTATGAACCAGAAATCGCTCAACGAAAGCGGCGCTTATCTTGCCGGGAATCCATTTGGTTTTGCCGTAATTGTCGTGTCCGCGGGAGCGGAGGGCGACACGCAGAAGCAGATGGTGTTGACTGAAGTAAGAGCAATTGCTGTTCGCGATTACCTGGTGCAGCACTTCGGATTCGACGATAGTCAGGTCAAGACACTGGGCCTGGGCAAACAGACCACGACAAGCGCCGGGCAGACACAGGGAACCATACAACTCTTGATTTACCCGGTGGACAGTGTCCCGCCGCCCAACAAGGTACCGACTGCGGGCGAGGCGCCAAAGCAAGTCGCGCACATCCCCGCGCCAACCACCGAAGCGGGTGATCGAAAGCCGTAGCTGGCCATAACTGCCATGAGCAGATTAGCTCAGCCATAAGTGCCTTGATTTGAAAGACTAATCAAGTCGCGAGTTTATCTTTTCACCTCCGTCGTTGAGCTTGAGCTAAGTCACCCCAACCGACATTCACTTCTCTTAGCCGTCCGCATCGTACATGGAACGATTTGCATTCCATTCTGCCTTGCAAGAAATGAATGGAAAGTTCATATGCCACTCGTCAATGTTGTGATTGCCCTGGCCATCGTTGGATTCCTATTGTGGCTGGTGAACCGCTTCATCCCCATGCAGGGCCAAATCAAAGGAATCCTAAATGGCGTCGTAGTCATTGCTGTGATCTTATGGCTACTGAGAATCTTCGGACTCTTCGGGTACATCTCTCAGTTCCGCGTCGGACGTTAAACATCGAGTCCCCGAAACCAGCAACGGCGTCAAGCGCCGAAACCACAAAAAGTCAACGCATTTCGGCAGAAGTCTGCCTATCGGAGTGATTTTGAAGCGCATATGTTTGTTAGCGATTGGAAGTGTCCTAAGCTTGAGCGCGTTTGGCCAGGCCAGCACTGGAACCACGACTATCGTCGAATCGGCCACCGCCACGCATGGATTTCGCGTAACCGTAATTAGCCGCACGGTGCAGGCGGTCAACTATCGGCACAGCGGCGGAGCAACGACCGTCGATTTTGCGGGCACCGCTCTGCTCCCCTCAGCCGACGGAAATGCCAAAGTGCGCAGCAAGCGCGGCACTCTGGAAGTGGAAGCCGATTTTGGAAATCTGCAGAACCCGACTGCGTTTGGCTCGGAGTATCTCACCTACGTTTTGTGGGCCATTTCTCCCGAAGGCCGCGCGGTCAACCTCGGCGAAGTGCTGGTGGGAGAAAACAACCGGAGCAAGCTGACGGCAACAACCGATCTGCAGTCGTTCGCGCTCATTGTGACTGCGGAGCCTTACTACGCCGTTCGCCAGCCGAGCAATGTTGTGGTGCTTGAAAACATTGTGCGCGCCGATACAAAGGGGACCACCGAGACCCTGAATGCAAAGTATGAACTCATGGAGCGCGGCGGTTACCTGCCTACTGGGTATAAGTTCGACCCCGTGGTGCTGAGCGCCAGTTTGCCGTTGGAGTTCTACGAAGCACGCAATGCGCTGCGTATTGCCCAGTCGGAGGGCGCTGAGACCTATGCCGGATCAAGCTACCGGCGCGCCGTCGAGTTGATGAACAGCGCCGACAAATATGCGTCGACCAAGCACGTCGAAAAGAAGCCGCTGATTGCCGCCGCTCGTCAAGCTGTGCAGACAGCAGAAGACGCGCGAGAGATTGCCGTCAAGAAAATCGAAGAAGACCGCCTCGCCAGCGAACGCCAGAACTCCAGCGATGCACAGGCGAAATCGCAGGCAGAAGCAAATGACGCAACACGGTTGAAGCAGTTGGCTCAATCGGATGCGGCAAAGGCGCAAGCCGACAAGATCGCAAGCCAGGCAGCATCGGCAACGGCAGTGTCCGCAGCTCAAGCCGACGCGGAAAAATCCCGCTTGGCTGCCGAACAAGCGCAGCAGGGCGAACATCAGGCGGTTACCGACAAAGCTGCAATGCGCGCTCAATTGTCCGAGCAGTTGAACAAGATCCTTGCTACGCGAGACAGTGCGCGAGGCCTCATTATCAGCATGTCCGATGTTCTTTTCGATACGGGCAAGTATACGTTGAAACCCGGCGCAAGAGAGAAGTTGGCAAAGGTTGCCGGTATTCTGATCGCCTATCCAGGTCTCAACATTGAAATCGACGGATACACTGACAACGTAGGCGGCGACGAAATGAACCAGAAGCTCTCGGAGAACCGGGCTCCTTCAGTCAAGGAATACCTGGTCGATCAGAGCGTTTCGAACGGCTCGGTAAGTGCGAAGGGATTCGGCAACACGTCGCCTGTCGCTTCGAACGAGAACTCCACCGGCCGTCAGGAGAATCGCAGAGTCGAGTTGGTCGTCTCTGGCGACGCGATCGGCAGCACGGCAAACGCAGCGGCAGGAAGCCTGAACTAAGCCAAAGAACCACGCGAGAAATGAAGGCATCACCATGAAAGCAATTGGAATTGGTACGACGGCCGTCTTCTTCGTGCTCCTCGGAATGACCTGCCCGGCATTTGCCGGGCAGGAACGCCAGGGGGAGAAGCAGAGTCAGCCCCAGCAACGAGAGAGTCCTCATCAGCAGGCCAGCCCGCAACAGCATGGCCAGCAACAGCCACAGCAGCGCGCCAACCAGCCGCAGCAACACACTCCACAACAGCCGCGCCAGACGCAGAGTCAACCGCAGCAACATGCTCAGCAACAGCCACGGCAAGCACAGGGCCAAGTGCAACATGCTCAGCAGTCACGGCAGGTTCAGAACAGGCAGTCTGACCGAGCGCAGGGACAACGAGCTGACGCGCAACAGCAGCGGCCTCAGGAACGGCAGCGCGCCTGGCAAGATCATCGCGCCGCGAACTGGCAGTCGGACCACCGCAACTGGCAGCAGCGTGGCGGGTATAGCGGGTACAGGATTCCGGAGGCGCGATTCAATGGATACTTTGGCGTCGGCCACAGTTTCCGGATTGGTGGCCTTCCATTTCTGACGGTTGGCGGGTTTCCGCGCTTCCAATACGGAGGCTACTGGTTCAGCATGGTCGATCCCTGGCCGGGAGACTGGGCAAACAACTGGTACGAATCCGATGATTGTTATCTAGCCTATCAGGACAACGGCTATTACCTTTTCGACCGCAGACATCCGGGCATGGGAATAGCGATTAGTGTTTCGATGTAGGAAGTTATTCGATGCGGCCTCGAGAGAGACCGCATCTTATCTCCACCGAATCGCACGCGAGAAAGTCTGTGAGGGATTGAGATATGCTTGGAACCATTCTTATCGTCATTCTGGTGCTGGTGCTTCTTGGCGCCCTGCCGCGGTGGCCGCATAGCAGCAATTGGGGATACTATCCCAGTGGGGGAACTGGATTGATGCTTGCAATTGTGCTGGTTCTTCTGTTGCTTGGCCGGATCTAGAAAGAAGTGTTCTTGCAAGAACGATGCGAACCTTGTGCTATAGTTTGCGGCGCAAGCGCTCCAACTCAGCAGTGAAGTTATAACCAGTGTACACTTCACTTGGTAGGTAAGAATCGCCCTTCTCGCCTTCAGCCCTCCAGGCTTCGCTCCAGACGAGCCCCGTTCAAGTCAGCAACGGAAAGACAGGAGCGCCCATGAGCTTCATTAAGAAAAACGACGCAAAGAATCATCTCGCCGCCCGCAAGCACACGGGCATACAAATGATTCGGCCGACCGCTAGGCCCGTCGATGCCGGATTGCCGAGCATCGATCAGGCCAATACCGAAGTCAATGAGAAGGCATTTGTCGGCGACTTCTCCGCAGAGCATTGTTCCCCGGGTGGGACCGTATCTGCGGTTGTCATCGCCACTCCCGAAGATGTTCAAGGGGTCGAAACAACCACCCTTCCACGAGAGTGAAGGAGCACGCAACCCCTTTTACATCTTGCGCGTCCCGCGGGATCCATTCGCGCTACTCAATGTGCAGTTCGGACGCGACAGCAAATCGATAAGAACGCTACGCAGCAGCATTGGAGCGGGCATTCGGCTCGCTCATGCGAATCCGCAGCGGCGGCGCGCAAAACGTTCGACTCAAATTGAAAGCAGGACAGTATGTCTTCTCCCGAATCGATTCACCCTGGGGTTACGGCGATGGGAGTCTGGCTGGGAACTTCTTCCCTTCATGCGGCGAAGGCTTGCTCCCTTCCATTGCCCACCCGGATAGCCTTTATCGGCAATTACTTGCCGCGCCAGTGTGGTATCGCGACCTTCACCACGGATTTGTGCGATGCAGTCGGAAACGAATTTGGCACAGAGCGATTGTTCGCCATACCGGTGAACGATCCGGATTCCAGCTATCAATATCCCGAAAAAGTGCGCCTGGAACTTGAGCAGGAAGACCTCAGCTCTTACGAGCGCGCGGCCGAGTTTCTGAATTTCAATGGCAACGATCTTGTTTGCCTGCAACATGAATACGGAATCTATGGCGGGACTGCCGGGCGTCACATTCTGACCTTGCTTCGAAAACTAAAGATGCCGCTGGTCACTACGCTGCATACCGTTCTGCGCGACCCCGACGTGAATCAGCGGGCGGTGCTCAAAGAAATTGCGCGGCTCTCGGATCGCCTGGTGGTGATGAGCGAGTTAGCGGCGCAACTGCTGCGCGATGTGTATTTGGAGCCGGCCGGGAAGATCGATGCAATCCCTCATGGCGTGCCCGATCTACCATTCATGGATCCAAACTTTTTCAAGGACAAATTTGGAACAGAGGGCAAGTCCGTTCTGCTTACGTTTGGCTTGCTCTCTCCCAACAAGGGCATCGAGAATGTTATCCGCGCGCTGCCGGCGATTCTTGCCCGACATCCGAATGTGGTCTACATCGTCTCCGGTGTCACGCACCCGCATATCAGGAAACGCGAAGGCGAACGCTATCGCGAGCAACTCGTGGCCTTGGCGAAAGAGTTGGAAGTTTCCGAGAACCTGATTCTCAACAATCGCTTCGTGAGCGCCGAGGAACTGGTAGAGCACGTGGGCGCTGCGGATATTTACATTACACCCTATCTGCAAGAGGCTCAGGTTGTTTCCGGTACTCTGGCGATCGCCCTCGGAGCAGGAAAGGCAATCATCTCCACTCCATACTGGCATGCGAAGGAATTGCTCGCCGACAAGAGAGGCGTCCTGGTTCCTTTTGCCGATCCCGAAGCAATTGCCGAGGCGACACTCGCACTGCTTGAGAACGACGCGGAGCGGCACGCCATGCGAAAGCGCGCCTATCTGTACTCTCGCGGAACGACGTGGCCGAATACGGCGCGCGCCTATATGGCGAGTTTTCAGCGCGCACGCTTTGAGCGTTCCCTGCAACCCAGACCTGCGCAGTCAGAACACACGGGCGCGGACGTGCTCGATCGCCTCCCAACTCTGGACATCGGTCACCTTGCGGCAATGACCGATGACACCGGCATGCTGCAGCACGCAATCTTCTCCGTGCCGAACACGCGCGAAGGCTATACGACAGACGACAACGCGCGTGCGCTCATTGTCTCGGTTCTTCTCGATGAGGACGCTGAATATCTTGCCGCGGAAGGACGCCCCAGCCTGTCCCAGCGGTATCTGGCGTTTCTCTGGCTTGCATTCAACGCCGATTCAGGAAGATTCAGGAACTTCCTTGGCTACGATCGCAGATGGCTTGAAGATGCTGGATCGGACGACAGCCACGGCCGTGCCTTGTGGTCTTTGGGGAAGGTTCTCGGACATTCACAAAATGCAGGATTGAGAGGCGCGGCCGGAAGGCTCTTCGAAGCGGCGGTGCCTGCTACTCTTAAGTTCACGAGCCCGCGCGCGTGGGCATTCTGCATCTTGGGTATGCAAGCCTATCTTGACTGGTTCCCTGGAGACCGAGCTGTTCAAGGTCTTCGCAATGCACTGGCCAATCGCCTGTTGGACATCTATGAACGAAGCCACTCCGATACCTGGAAGTGGTTCGAAAAAAGTCTTTCCTACTCGAATGCGCGGCTGCCGCAGGCACTCGTTTTGGCCGGATGGAGGAGTGACAACCAAGGCATGATCGAAGCGGGCATGGAATCGCTCAAATGGCTCATTGACGAGCAACACCGTGACGATAATGAAACATTTGTGCCAATCGGCTCCAATGGATTCTTCATCGAAGGCAATGAAAAGGCGCGATTCGATCAGCAGCCAATCGAGGCTTGCGCGACAGTATCCGCGTGTCTTGAGGTCTACCGACTGACGGGAGAGAAGCAATGGTATGAGGAAGCGCAGCGCGTCTTTCGCTGGTTTCTCGGCAAGAACGATCTGCAGGCGCCACTCTACGATGCGGCTACCGGCGGATGCAGAGACGGTCTTCATCCCGATCGCGTCAACGAGAATCAAGGCGCGGAATCTACCCTTTCGTTCCTGATGGCCCTGCTCGAAATGCAGGCAGCCAAGGTAACAAATCCAGACGAACTTATTCCTGAAATGAGCATTCCTTTTGAATCCAATTACCTCCCCAGTTGAATCGGTGCAGCACGGCTTCGCAGAAGAGCCCATGCTGAATCCATTGTCCGAAGCTCCTTTGTTTACGCGCCATTCCGGCAATCCGCTCCTCACTCAGAAGAACTGGCCCTATCCGATCAACAGCGTCCTCAATGCAGGTGCCGTACTGCTCGCGGACGGAGACACTTTGCTGCTTTGCCGCGTAGAAGACCGGACCGGGCTGTCGCACCTTTGTGTCGCGCGCTCTGCAGACGGGATCGACAATTGGCGGATCGACGCCAAACCAACTTTACCGCCGAGCCCAACCGACTTCCCAGAAGAGATCTGGGGCATCGAAGATCCTCGCATCACGTTTGTTCCTGAACTCGAGCAATATGCCATAGCTTACACATCCTTTGCGCGAGGTGGTCCGGGCGTATCGCTTGCGCTTACCAAAGACTTTGTAAGCTTTGAGCGATTCGGCGTGATCATGCCTCCAGAGGACAAAGACGCCGCGCTGTTGCCGCGAAGAATCGGAGGCCGCTGGGCAATGATTCACCGGCCGATGACCGCGTTGGGAGCCCATATGTGGATTTCCTATTCTCCCGATTTGCGGCATTGGGGAAGTCACAAAGTCATTCTTGAAGCGCGGCGCGGTGGTTGGTGGGATGCGAACAAGATTGGATTGTGCTCTCCACCGATTGAAACGGATAAGGGATGGTTGATGATTTATCACGGTGTGCGCCAGACCGCTTCGGGAAGCATTTACCGTCTCGGGCTCGCGCTCTTCGACTTGGAGAGGCCGGATGTTTGTTTGCAACGGGGAAGCTCTTGGGTATTCGGGCCGGAGGCTTCGTATGAACGCTGCGGCGATGTGAACGACGTGGTGTTCCCATGCGGCCAGACCATCGGTGCGGACGGAGACACGATCCACCTGTACTATGGAGCAGCGGACTCCTGCATCGCCTTGGCCACTGGCAGCATTCGCCATTTACTGTCATGGCTCGAATCGAACTCGAATCCAATAGAGAGACGCGCATTCTAGAGCGTGGTTACGAAGAGGGCAGGAACGTGATGAGCTCAAGCAGGAATTGGCCCGATTGGCTGCCGCATCCGCTTTGGATTCGGCGAAAATGCCCGCGTTGCAATTCGGTCAAATTCAAACAGGCGGAGTTGCGCACGTTCGACAGCTTGCTGAGCATGTTTGCGCTCCGCCCTATCCGATGCATGTTTTGCTGGCGGCGCTATTACTGGTTTGCATTGCATGATTTGAACGAAGGATGAGTTCTCGGCGGAAAGATGAATGTGCTGCTTAGACTATCCACGCGTCTTGCTGCTTCGCAGATCCACAAAGCGCCGATGCCGCATTGGCTCACGCACCTCGGCGCGCTGGGGCTTCTTTCCGTTGCTATCGTCGACTCTTCGGTGATTCCTCTGCCTTTGCCGGGCAGCACCGATCTGCTTTTGCTTTGGCTGGTAGCCCATCGCGGAGATCCATGGGTGCTCGCCGCGAGCGCCATCGCCGGAAGCCTATTGGGCGGCTATACAACCTGGAAGGTGGGCAGAAAAGGAGGCGAGGCTGCATTGCGACGCCACGTTCCGCCGCGCCTGCTCGGCAGAATTGTGCGGTGGGTCGAGGGACATCCGATCCTCGCTGTGTTTCTTCCTGCTGTGCTTCCTCCGCCCATTCCATTGTCGCCGTTCGTCCTCGCCTCAGGCGCCTTGGGCGTCTCGCGTAACCGGTTTCTCGTTGTATTCGGCGCAGCGCGCTGCCTGCGCTACTCTTTCATCGCGTGGCTGGCTGCATCGTAAGGGCGCAAGGTTGTCGTTCAGTGGTCGGGAACGCTGGCGAAGTGGTCAGTCCCCGCACTCTGGATCTTCGGGACATTGCTGACGGCCGGAGTATGCTTCGGGATTTGCAAACTCCGCAGACTGAACCGGCCGTAAATCGCAAACGAAACCGCAGTCAGCGCTTGAAGTGCGCGCCAGCCATTGCGGTCTACACAACAAACATTGCCACGCCCGCGACTAACATAATTAAGGTGGTGGCCGCGACCACAACCAATCCGATCCTGGAACTCGGTTGTCCCTGCATGAGCTTTTTGTCTGATGCGACGATCAGGATAGCAACGAGAAGGAACGACGCCAGCAGTCCGTTGATTACCGCCGTCCAGTAGAGCGCCCTGACTGGATTGATTCCCATGAAATCCAAGCCGACTCCCGCTGCGGTCGAAACCAGGATGAGCGCATAAAACCAGCGGGCCTGGCTCAACTCTTTGATCAAGCCCTGACGCCAGCCCAGAGTCTCAGCGAAGGTGTATGCGGTAGATCCTGCAAGCGTAGGAATGGCAAGAAAGCCGACCCCTACAATGCCAATGGTGAAAAGCGTCTCGGACCCAGCAGGATGGGGAAGTTTCGCCTTCAATGGCGCTACTGACCAGGCTCCACGACGAGATCGTCCACCAGCTTGAAACGCACAATCGACTCAGCCGGTATTTCAAGATCCCGATTGCCTGTCAATCCTGCAACGGCGGTTCCAGCACCACCACCCGCCATTCCCCCCACGGCCATCCCGACGCCTCCCGATGTCAGACCTCCCACCAGCATACCTAGTCCTGCCCCTCCAGCAATCAATGCCGTCGAACGCTTGCCCTTGCCCTTCTTGGTACGCGACAGGTCGCGAGTTTTCAGCGGATACGATTTCCCATTCAGCGTAAGCGAAGTCAGGCGCAACTCCAGAATCGACCGGCCCTTGAAGTGTCCCCGGCGATGGGATGCATCTACTATCCCGCCAACCAACGCGCCCTTCGGCACCAGCACGCTGTTGTCGCTGGCCAGTACCGGTGCCACAATCTCGCCGCTAAAGGTGTCTCCCGCACGGCTCGTCTTTACTCCGATGTGTTGATCGATTCGAATCGTCAGCGTCGTGCCTGCCGGAATGCTCATGTCGACTGGAACCACCACAGGAATCGGCATCGTTGAAACCACCGGTCCTGAGGCTGCTAACATCGGCGTCCCGGCAGTGCGAGGGGTTACTACGGTAGTAATTGCTTCACCTGTCTGACCAGCCACGGGCGGTTGCACTACTGTGGTTGTCGTGGCGCCGCTTTTATCAACAGTGATTACCTGTTGTGCCTGCCCGCTGGTCGCAGCCTTCTTCTTTGCCTCGTCCAGCGCCTGCTGCTGTCTGGAACTGCACCCCGAAAGAGCCGCTGCTCCCAACATCACCGCCAGCACCGGCATCCGGAGGGCGCGAACCATTAAGCATGCTTCGAACATGTCGATCCTCTTTCCTATGTACTCCGCAGAAGCGAGATCGGGAAACGGGACTACTTAAGTGTTTTCTCTGTGGCGCCGCACTCCAGCTCCACCGCAATGCGCGATTCGTGCTGCACAGCAGCCTCTTCGTTTGCCGCATGGACTACGTCTTTCGCCTTGCCCCAGGCATTCTCAACTTTGCCCTTTACTTGCTGAACCGCACCTTCGACCTGAAGTTGCGTATCTCCTGTCAACTCGCCCGCCTTCTGCTTGGCGCTTCCCACCAACTCGTCAATTGTGCCCTTCACGCGATCTTTGTTCATAACGCCACCTCCGTGGATTCAACATGCATAGGTTTTGAGTCAGGCACCGGATAAGATCCGGTGCCTCGATAACTCCTGAGACTGATCTTTAGCGCTTGTCTCCGCCCCTGTGGCTGTCCCCGTCTCCGTGGCCACGTCCATCGCGAACTTCATTCCCCTTGAACCCTTTTGGATAAGCTCCGCGTTGCGCACTTTTCTCGCCATATTCCGGCCTGCGGCCACTGTACCCATGCTGGGGGTCGAAACTGTTATTGACGTGTCCGTGGAAGTTCGCAGAGCCGTGAAACCAGGGTCCAACTCCAATGAAGGCGCCGCGATGAAACCACTCGGGACCGTAGTATCCATAAGGAGCGCAGCCATAAGGGGGGTTCGTATGCCTATAGGCGACGCTAGTCTTCCAAGCGAGATTTCGTACAAGGATCCAAACCTTGGTTTACTTTCGTGCAACAGCCCAACCCGCCCCGCAGCAACGGGTCAGTTCATGTCTCATAAGCCTCGAAGGACTGTCATTAATCTCAATTTGATTGAGAACGATGTGGCGCGGACAACCATAATCAAAGCAGAACTGCGGTTCATAACTCCCACATTTAGTAGATGTCCACCTTTACTCGCCAAGTCGAGGAGGTATTGTTTCCAAAAAACCACACTGAGCCGCCTGATACATACGTGACAAACTCCGCTTTGCTAAGTTGATAAGGCATCTTCCTGTCGGCTCTGGGTGGCTAACCGACCAATCGATGAAAGCTATGCACCACGTCACCCCAATTGGGGCGAGAGGGATCACATGCGCAAAATTAGGTTTGGCATTCTGTACGGGCTGTCGGCTCTGTTGGCAGTTTCTATCGCTGGCTGCGGTCTGGAAACAGTCAATGTTCCCTCTGTGGTGTCCACAGTCCCAGCAAGCGGCGCTACGAATGTCGCCGTCAACTCGCCCATCAGCGCCACCTTCAGCACGGCGATGAACGCGTCTACAATCGGCGGTTCCTCGTTTACGGTGACCGGGACCGGCGGCGCTCCCGTAGCGGGATCCGTTACTTATAGCGGAGTGACCGCGACGTTTACACCCGCCTCCGTTCTGGCCAACGCAACCGTTTATACGGGCACGATCACGAATGCAGCCAAAAACCTGGGCGGCGTTCCTTTAGTTGAGAACTATGTTTGGACCTTCACGACAATTACTCCGCCGCCTGTGGTGATCGCGACAGTTCCCGCGAATGCCGCAACAGGCGTTCCGGTCAATCAGGTGCTTAGCGCGACTTTCAATGAAGCAATGATGTGCTCCACGCTTGCATCTCCGGCGACAAACTTTGTCGTCACAGGACCGGGCACGACAGCCGTTGCAGGGACAGTGAGTTGCGCGGGAGCCATCGCGACCTTCACTCCAGCTGCGAGTCTGGCAGTCAACACCGTCTACACCGCAACGATCGGCGTCGCCGCCCAAAGTCTCGCAGGGACGCCGCTCGGCGCCAACTACGTGTGGACCTTCAGAACCGTTCCTGCCCCGACCCCGCCGACAGTCATCTCCACCGTTCCCGCGAATCTGGCCACAAGCGTGCCAATTAACCAGGCACTCTCGGCGACCTTTAGTTTGGCCATGAATCCTGCGACGATCGACTCGGCAACCTTTACGCTGAAAGCAACGGGCGGGGCAGCGGTGACAGGAGTTGTTACTTACGTTGCTGCTGGCTCGGTAGCGACGTTCACTCCATCCGCCAGCCTTGCATACAACACCAACTACACGGCGACGGTCACAGTAGGGGCTGTAGATCTTGCAGGCACTGCGTTGACTACGAACTACGTCTGGGCCTTTACTACTGCCTCCGCTCCAATCGTTATATCGCCAACGGTCACTTTGACTGTCCCGCTCAATGGTGCAGTAGGCGTGCCTACCAATCAGATTGTCAGCGCCACATTCAGCAAGGCAATGAACCCTGCGACGATCAGCTCGTCGACCTTCACACTGACGGGACCAGGACCGGCCACAACGATCGTCCCAGGGTTGGTGGCTTACGCGACTGTCGGAAAGACGCTTACGTTCACACCAACGGCAACTCTCGCGCCCGGTAAGATCTTCACAGCCACCATCACCACCGGAGCCCAAGACCTTGCGGGCGATGCCTTGGCCATCAATTACGTTTGGTCGTTTACTACCGGAGCAGGATCAGCGACGACCGCGCCGGAGATTTCTGCCACGGTGCCGATCAACACAGCCACGGGCGTGGCGCTGAATCAGCCGTTAAGCGCAACGTTCACCGAGGCGATGAATCCATTAACCATCACCACGGCAACCTTCCTACTTTCAGCATCGGGCCAACCATCGATTTCGGGAACCGTCTCTTACGATCCGGTCAACTCCATTGCCACCCTCACCCCGACAGCGCCGCTGACCGCCAACACCAGCTACACTGCAACGGTTACCAACGGAGCAACGGACTTGACAGGCAATCCGTTAGGAACCGCCGGTCTTCCGGATCCATGGACTTTCTCGACCGGTGCAACTGTGGTTTTGCCGCCGGTTGTCCTGGGACCGACCATATCGCTCTTTGGCGGATTCGGCGGAACCGCGGGAATGACCAATCAGGGAATCGAAACAGTCATCAATGGAGATATCGGGACCACGGCCGTCTCTACCAAGATCACCGGGTTCCACGACACCAGCGTAATGGTGGGTGGAGTGGCGGAATGCAATTACACGGAGTCGCCGCTCAACATCGGCCAGGTGAACGGCACGATCGACACCGCTCCCCCACCACCCACGGTGGGATGCCCCAACGAGGGAACCGCTGTCACATTTGCCGCGGCAACGCAAGCGGCATTGGAAGCACTGGCGGCATACAACACTCTTGCTGCCATTCCTAACGGTCTTGATGTGTCGCTCTGCCCCGGATGCGGAGGTGGCGGCGCAGGCGAGTTGGGCAATCGAACCCTGGCTGCCGGCACCTATAAATCCGCGGCTGGAAGCTACGCCATATCCATGGGCGACCTAACCTTGGACGCCAAGGGAGATCCCAACGCTTCCTGGGTCTTCCAGATGGCGACAACGCTCACCGTAGGCACGCCGTCGTCGAATCGGAATGTGCTGCTGGTTAACGGCGCGCAAGCTGCCAACGTCTTCTGGCAAGTCGGAACTGCAGCAACGATCAACGGGATACTGGGAGGCGGGACGATGCAAGGAACGATCGTCTCCCAGGCGGGCGTGTCCATCTCGACTGCAGGTGTGGTCGCGATTACAACACTGAACGGGCGAGCGCTGGTTTTGACCGGCCCAGTCACAATGGTGAATACCGTAATCAACGTGCCATAAGTCTTGCCGGGGGCCGCTCTCAGAGTGTCCCCCGCTTTCTTTGAGACGAGGTGGAATTCGGTAGGCGCAAATGGAGCTGTTTATCCGGCGATGAGATTGATTGACAGTCGCGGCGAGAAATTGAGGAGACGACGATGAGATTGAGTGCAAGAATAATTTCCACGACGGTATTTACTGTTTTCCTGGCACCGGCTTTCGGTCTGTTTGCGAGCGAACCGGCAATGCCCCCTGCCAGCGCCGGCGCGTCCGAATGGTTAACGCCGGGGATGCCAATGGCCTCGATGTCCGGTGCAGCCACGCCGTATTCGAGAGGCCTGAATAGCTTTACTCCCAGAGTGGAGTTATTCGTGGGCTACTCTTATCTGCGCGCGGTACCAACTTTGGCAGACGGCAACCGGCTGGTCTGGCTGAATGGCGGCAGCACTTCGGTTGCGCTCAATCTGAATCGCTACATCGGAATCGTCGGAGACTTTGGCGGATTCAACGATACGCGGTTGCGCCTTGGAGGCGCGAGCGGCACACCATCCACCGAGCCAGACTCCGGCGGGACTGCGTACAGCTATCTTTTTGGCCCGCGGCTTTCCTTTCGCCATCACGACAGAATCACCCCCTTCGCCCAGGTCCTGTTTGGGGGGATTCACGCGAGCGATGTGCCCCTTTCTTCCGGTTGTTCCGGAGCAGGGTGCACGCTTCTCCCTGCGGAGAACAGCTTTGCGCTTACAGCGGGTGGTGGCCTGGACATCAGGGTGCGCCGTCACCTTGCGATTCGGCTGATTCAAGCCGAATACCTGATGACCCGGTTCGACAATCTGAATACGGGATCCACCGCTTCCCAGAACGACATGCGTCTTTCCTCCGGAATTGTCTTTCGCTTCGGCGGGAATCCTGCGCCGCGGTTACCGGAACACTCGGCCTTGGCGTATTCCTGCTCGGTTCATCCAGTGACTGTCTATCAGGGAGATCCGATCGCGGTGTCGGGCACAGCGCTGAATCTCGATCCGGCGAAGACAGCCAACTACACCTGGTCTGTCGACGGCGGAACGATCTCGGGAACATCGAGCACTGCAAGTATCGACACAACGAATCTTGCCGTCGGAACTTACACCCTCAAGGGCCATGTCTCAGAGGGAGGAAGGGCTGGGGAGAATGCGGATTGCACCGCGCCCTATGTGGTGAAGGCGATTGAACCGCCAACTGTAAGTTGCACCGCCAATCCAAGCAACGTCATCTCGGGTGACCCTTCCACCATTACTGCCACTGGCGTCAGCCCTGCGAATCGGCCCATCACATACACGTTTGCGACGACTTCCGGATCTGTCAGCAGTCTCGAAGGCACGGCGACCCTGTCTACGGGAGGCGCTCCGATTGGAAATATCACGGTAACCTGCAATGCCGTCGACGACAAGGGGCAAACCGCATCAAGCAAAGCTGTTGTATCGGTTGCTGCTCCCGTGCTGGCGGCAAAGCCACTCGCCAGCGACCTATGCTCCATCCACTTCGACCGGGACGCTCGTCGCCCCTCTCGCGTAGACAACGAGGGAAAGGCCTGCCTGGATGAAATTGCTCTGAATCTCCAGCGTAACGCCGATGCACAGCTTGCCATAGTGGGAAATGCGTCCGCGCACGAAACGGGAACGAGCAAGCTCGCCGCCTCTCGCGCGGTAAACACGAGAGCGTACCTCGTCGGAGAGAAAGGCATCGATGCATCTCGGATTGTTGTCTATACCGGTTTGCAAGATGGGAAGATTGTTTCCACAAAGCTTATTCCATCGGGCGCTACTTTCGATGCCACTGGCGATACGGTCGTGCAGTAGCTCCGAGGCCGAAGGACAAGATTACGGCAAACATTCGGAGGGGCACGCGGCTTTCAGCCCGAATCTTGGCAACCAACGCCTGAAGGTCCCTCCATTTCATGGCCATTGCGGGATGTCGTCTCAACAATCCCCGAGAACGGCTGACCATCCTCCATGGTATTGCGATTGTCTCGACGAATCAATCTTGCGCAAGGTGCATTGTGCGGGTCGACCAATTACCTCCGAACGCGATCATCAGGGTCTGAGAACGGTAGCAAGCAACTGAGCGAGGCCGTTTCACGCGATCTGGACGCCGATGCACAGCAGGATGAAGGCGACCACCCGCAGGTTCGCACGATCTCTTTTAGCATATCGCCGCAATATCAGATCGGTCCTTCGAATAAACGGAACTCGGAAAGGGACAGCATCATGGCACAACTCGCAGTCGGCCACTTAAGTCGCACACTTATCAATTCGGACAACAAGCAGAAATGCGAACAGATCGACCCAGTTTCATCGGCAGCATTCGACGGGTGGTGGAGCAAAACATGCTTCGATTACACGTCCGCCGTAACGCAAGCATCGGCAATTCTGCATGCCTACCACCCGGGGAGCACTCCTTTCACCGCTGCCGATTGGCAGACTCATTGATCTCACCGAAAATAAGATCCCTCAAGATCGTTGCGTCGCCGCTAGCTGTAGCGGACTGCAATCGAAAATGGCCGGGACTGCAATGGACGCGATTTCAGGACCGAATTAACTGCGACTATC
>Ga0302320_10006688_pt1 | contig 25516 bp, 25 predicted proteins | sample Bog_T0_3_FD_202130 | JGI IMG/M metagenome (GOLD analysis project Ga0302320, IMG submission 202130) | Peat permafrost microbial communities from Stordalen Mire near Abisko, Sweden - Bog_T0_3 | ecosystem: Environmental > Terrestrial > Soil > Wetlands > Peat | place: Sweden: Abisko, Stordalen Mire... | reverse complement strand
TTCGCCACCGCCGCCGCGACGACCGTCGGGTCGCTGCTGCAGCTGGTGTTGGCGCCCGCCGGAGTCTCGGTCGTCATCACGATCGGCACTTCCTTGTAATTGATGTGATCGTTCTGCACCACGCTCACGAGCTTCGCCACCGACGCTCCGTAGTTGGTCTCCACCATGATGCGAACCGCATTGGCGCCGGTCTTGCTGAGACCCGGCTGCGAGGTCGAATCGTAGTGCGCCCGGTCGACGCCGCGGATGCGGAACTCATTGCCGTTGGCATCGTACAGCTTGCCGTTCAGCACGAAGAAGCCGGGACCGGTGTTATACGAAGGCCGCGACACTTGGCCGCTGGTCGCAACCGGGGGCGTGGTGACCGGCGGAGTCGTCGGCGTGGACGTCCCGTCGCCATTGACGGTGACAACGGCCGACGTTTGCGTACCGAGAGTGACATTCTCGGGGAGCGCCAAGGCAACTGCCAGAGTCTTGCTGCCGGTGAACGCCTTGGCATTCTTGATCGGGATCGAAATGGTCCGCGGTGTCGCATCGCCGCCGGCCCAGTAGAACTGTCCGTGGACCGGGGTGTAATCGGTTCCCGCAACAGCCGACATATTCGCCGTTGCGTATTGCACGACCGCCGCGCCGACCGAGCCGCCGGTGCGATTCACAGTGACAGTGCCGTTGCCCACGTTCTGCTTGAACGCATACGACGTGGAGCCGAGCGATACGGAGCCTGCGCCTTTATTGCCGTAGATCGAGACGCTAGTCTTTCCCGTGCTGCCCATGGTCGCGCCGACCGGATTGGTCACTTCGAGAGTGAAGGTCCTGCTGCCGGTGAACGGCGTGGCATCCAGAATGGCGACGGAACAGGCTTTGGCCGTGGCATCGCCGCTCGCCCATTGCACCGAACTGGTGAGCAAATTGAAGTCGCGTCCAGCGACGGCGGTTCCGCTCAACACATGGCAAGCCGCACTCGCGGCGCCGCTCGTGCCGCCGGTGCGCATCACGGTAAAGGCTCGCGTATGCGGGTTCTGCGTTGTCGCCATGGTGGCGGCCGGGAAAGTTATGCTGCCCGTAGCAGTAGAAGTGGCGGCGGCCGCGGGGCCAGCCGACAAACCTAAATCCGCTGCAAGACAAATTACCGTGGCAACTAGGGCTGCCGGTGCTCGATGTAACGACATCAAGTTTTCTCCTTAACAATTCTGTTTGCTTCGTCAGTGACGCAAACGGTGGGAAGAAATCACGGCAGAGAAAATCACTGCCGTTCGCATTTGACTTAAATAAAGCCAGGAGCACGTTTTAGCGGCGATGAGAAACAATTTCTACTGTCTCTATTCGGCGGCAGGCGTCGCCAAATGCCTACAATTCAGCCACTTTTCGAGTTGTCGAGCCTGGGCGCGCGACACGCAACGAAAGGTTCATAAATCCACCAAACACCGTGAAACATAGGCTTTTGAGCCGCGCGAGACGTTTCGGGGGGCGCGGCCGAGCTAACTTAAGTTAAATAGAAAGGCGGCCTGGTCGCGGCGGCGGAGAGACAATTTATTTTAAAAATTATCGCGCGCGTTTTTGTTGTGATCATCAACTAATTCATTTTCATGGGCATCGCCGAATGAGTCATGTTGTCATGCCCCTCGTCATCGTCACTCGTCGACCATATCTTTTTCGGGTCGGTCTCGTACGGGTAGACGTGCACCATCCAGCCGAATATATGCGGATGAAACACACCGCCGGCCGCATCGCAGGCTTCCTTGGTGGAGATCGAACCGAGCAGACCGAACTTCGCATCCGGTCCAAAATACAGCGCCTTTTGCCCTTCCGGCGCCTTGCAGAAATTGATGTGCTGATGCCAGCGCGCAATGCTCAAGGGGATTCGTTCGTTGAGTTCATCCTCGGATGCATCGACCCGGTCCGTGTACATTGCACCGAGCAATTTATAGCCGCCGTCGGGGGTTTTCTTGTACAGCAGCGAGGTCGGCTTGAGTGGATTGAAATGCGAGCGCGCTTCGAGGCCGTTCTCGTAGTTGGTAAAGTGATACTGGGGTTGCGGGAGATTCGGCAAAAATATTTCGTAGCCGTCGGCAAGCGCTTTCTTGTAGTCCTGGTACGGCGCGATCGCGGCCTTGGCTGCGGCAATGAGGTCATTGGCCTGTTTCAGATCGTTCGGCTTCACGCTGCGCAGCGTCGTCATATACATGTGGCCCGACATGTTCGCCATGCCCTCGGCGGAACCGGCCGAGTCCGCCCCTGCGGCCAAGGCGCCAGCGCTCGCCAAGCAGAGGATCAGGATCCGTGCGCGGTGCATGAGCCGCATGCTAGCGAGCTCCTGGCGCCTGCGTGCGGCGGTCGAGCCGGTGTGTGTGCATCGGGGTGAGCCGATCTCGGGGACTGGCCGTGGTCACGAGCGAGGCAATCAACACGCGGGCGGCCGCTGCGACATCCTCGACCGCTTGATCGAATGCCACCTGATTGGCCTTGGAGGGGCGGGCGAATCCACTCAGCTTACGAACGAACTGCAGGGACGAGGCCTTGATTTCCTCGTCGGTGGCCGGCGGCTCGAAATTAAATAGGGTCTTGATGCTGCGGCACATACTCGCTCCTTCAGGCGGTTAGCCTAAATGTACTACAAGTCCTGGCGATGACAGATGCGGTGCACGGCGGTGCAGCATCGCGAGAAAACCTGCCTTATCTTGGGGCGAAATGAGCATCGCGCGGCCATTGCGCCGGGTGATTTCCAGCCGGTCCATCGACAATGCGGGGCCGGAGCGCAGGCTGTTCGATTCGCGGACGGCGCAAATATCTGCGAGCGAAATGCGCCACGAGAAAGGACCGGAACGCACCACCAGTGCGTCGCCTTGGAAGGCATAGTACGTATCGAGGACAACCCAGACGACGATGGCGGCGATGAGCGCGGTCACGCTCATCGGCAACCAAGCTAAGCGGCTGGACAGACCTTCGCTCGTGACCAGGGAAAGGATGGCAATGCAGGGCGCCGCGAACCCCAACGCCTTGAGCTTGGGATCGACTTTGGAGCGGAACGTGGTCGTCATTCGCGAATTGTACGGGAGCTTTTTCATCGGCCGCTGTGACGTGCAATCAAGTCTGTGGCGGCCGTCCTTCGAACAGCGTAATTCCCGGCGGGATGAGTACCCACGGTGGGCGATTGAGTGTGAAAATCGCGATCGTCGGATGAAATGCCAGCGGCTGATCGAGCGAGCCTGCGTACACCGTGAAGCTGTCGGAACGATCGACTTCCCCGCCGAACACCAGGCCGCCACAATTCGGGCAGGAGTTGCGCACCGCATCGCCGCCGTTCGCAGCCTTGGACCGATACTGGAGAACTTGGCCGCTAAAACTGATCGTGGCCCGGTCAAATCCCATGAAGGGAATGAAACCGGAACCCGAGGCCTTGCGGCAGTCTGCGCAGCAACAATAGCCGGCGTACAGCGGTTCGCCGGTCGTTTCGTAACGCAGTGCGCCGCAAAGACATCCGCCGGTGTAACCTGTCATGGCAATTCCCATCGCGATTTAGAGATTAAAATGTTTAAAAAACAATAATATAGACAGTATTTCTATGATGACTACCAAGTGATTGCAGCTCGCGTTTCGAGATTGACACGTGGCAGCGCCACGCACAAACGGAAGGAGATCCCCAAATGAATTTGCTGAAAAAGCGGGGCGTGGTGGCGTTTTTGTTGCTGGCGGCGGCCGCAAGCGCCGATTCGCCGCCGGCGATGCCTCTCGTCACCGCCAAGCCGGTCAAAGTGAGCGCCGCCGATGCGGCAGGTTCCGTCTTCGCCGGAAAAACGGCGGTCAAGGAGAACGGGCCGGACGGACCGGCCACTGACGTATTACTGCTGCGCTCGAAGGATCGCAGACTCGAGATGGGATTGTATGACGCGGGTCCCTCCGAACAGGACATCGCGGCTTACGACAGCGATGAGTTCATGTTCTTCCTCGCCGGCGGCGTCACGCTCACGTCCGCCGACGGCACCATTCTCGAGGCACGGGCAGGCGAGGCAGTGGCAATGCCCAAGGGCTGGAAGGGCCACTGGTCGACTAAGGGGTACAAAAAATACTACGTGACCTACGCGGCTGGCGTTAAGCCGAAGTGAGCGCATGGCCGAGGTCGTTCAGGATCCGCGTTTGGACCGTGAACGCGGCCTTTTCGTAGCGACTGTTATGGTAGCCGCCGATGACCGAGCAGAGGTAGTGCGCCGCGGTCATGCCCGCCCGATATTGACCGACATGCGTCAGTTCGTGTCCTAGCAACGCGATTCCCGCGGCCGTCCTGGGATCGTAAATGCCGGCTCGAAAAAATACATGATGGCCACGGGCGATGGCACTGAATCGCTTTGGCAAGTACCACGGTACCACGCCGCAGTGAAGCACGGCGCGCTCTAAGTCCACCATGGGAATGTAGGGTGCCAGCGCGCGCCGTTCCTCGGCCGATAACCCGCGAGCCGTCATTGCGGCGGTTTATGCGGCTCCGGCGGCTTGTGCTGCTGCTCCGGCGGTTTTGACGGCGGCGGCGGTGGCGCAGGAGGTACCGAGCGGCGCTCCTCTTGCTGCCGAGCTTGCAGCGCTTGCTGCTCTTGAATGTGCCTTTGCTGCAATTCCTGCGTTTGTTGCTGATGTTGGCGTTCGAGCTCTTGCGCCCGCGCGGCATCCGCTTGCTGCTTCGCCACTCTCTCATGCTCGAGTTCCTGTTGCTGCTGCATGCGCTGTCGTTCCTGTTCTTGCTGCGCGCGCATCTGCTGTTGCTGTTGCAGCTGTTCACGGTCGATTACCGATTGAGCGACGCTCGGCGAGGCGGGCTTGGGCGGTGCAGGCAACTGATTCACATGAACCGCAGCGGGCGCTGTATGGCTGATGGGCATGCGCTCGTCGGGGGGTGCCTGAACCCTGGGCGGCACACTCTGCGGCGGTTGGGCGATTGCTCGGGCCGATGCGCCCGGCTTGAGAGCCACAGGCAACGCTCGTGGAGCGATGCGAATCGGCGCGCTCCGCGCCACGGCCGTCGCCGGTTGAATCTGATGGACCTGCTCGACCGACAACGGCTTGCCGCCGTTGTTCTTGATCGCTTCTTGGCGCCGCTCGAATGTCGGCGGCGGTGCGGGCGGCGGTGTGCGCGCGACCACGGCACGGGTCAGCACGGCGGCGGGGGGTTTGCTGTTGGCCACCCGCGATGAGCCCAATACCGCTTGTTTCGTCGGCACCACCGCTGGCGCCAAGGCCTGAACGGGTGCGGCCGTCAGTTCTCGTCGATCGACACGCACCAAATTTCGCGCCACCGGCTGAGCGCTGGTAAACGCCGCCGTGCTGGTCGCGGTGATCGCGCCGGGTGCGGCGCGATTTACATAAGTAATATTGTTGACCGTCTTGTTATTGATAATTGTCGTGTTGTAGACGTTGTTAATGACAGTGGTATTTACCGTAGTGTTCGATACGTTGACGTTGCGCATGTAGTTCGCGCTGCATGGGTAGCGGGGCACATACACCTCGCGCGGACCCAAGGCAAACCAGGCGATCGCCGCGCCCGTCCCAACCCAGGCGACCAAGGCCGGCGCGTAGACCGGCCGAAAATACGGTCCGTGCTCTGGGCGGGGCGGCGACGGGATCCAACCCCAGGCGCCTCCATTCCAAATCCAACGGCCGTAATGGAAAGGCGCAAATCCCCAGGGTTGGTCATCGACCCAGGTATAGCCCCAGGGTGCAATATAGGACCAGTGCCCCTGCTGATAGGGAGCCCAACCCACGGCGACGCCATTCGGGTACCACACTTGGCCATACTCGGGCGTATCACGCCATGAGCCTTGCTCATCGAGATCTTGGTAGCCGACGACGTCCGTGGAGACGTACTGCGCCGACGGGGAGCGATCCCAGCGGCTGTCCCGATCGGAACTCCAGGTTTCGAAGCTGTCCGGACCGGGCTGATTCGGCTGCGCCTCGGCGCTCAACTGATCGGTGCCCGAGAATTGGTCGTAGTCTCCGGATTGCACGGTGTAGGCCGATCCCGCGCCGCTCACTTCGCCTTGGCCGCTGCGCACCGCGATGGCGGTGGTATTGCCGGACGGATCGACGCTGATTCGGTAGGAACCCGGGCGCAGCACGGAGAACGCCAGATTCGGTGTATCGACTTCGTAGGTTTCATTGTCGTCGAGTCGGCGCACACGCAGTATCAGCGTTCCGGAACTGAGCTGCAGCTGCGTAACATCGTTGCTGAGATTAACGAGCGTGAGCTCAGAGGAATTCGACAGCCGCACCACCGAGCCGTCGAGTTGCAGCTCGGCGCGGCTGCTGTTATCGGCCCAAAGTACATCGCCGGTGCTGAGCGGCCTGTTCAGAGGTGCAGGTACCCAGTCGGAGGTACCCGCGGGTTGAAAAGATATCGAGCCCTCTGCATAAGAGATGCGCGCGATGCGCGATGGGGGATCGTCGCCGTCAGCCGACGCACCCGAGGCCGCCAGCAGCAGCAACGCCGAACAAAACACCGCCACGGCGCAGCGCGCCGACTTTTGTATTGACACTGAATCGCCCCCGTCCGCTTAAGATCGCAGTCATGTTGCGCCACCTTATTCTTGTCGCCCGGACTTCTCAAGTTGCGGGGCTATGAGGCCTTCTGGGCTGCGAGCGTGGCGGCTTCGAATGCAAGCAATCTACGCACGCTCGCGCGTTCCGACATGCGATTGAAATGCACTTGGCAATTGCCGAGCGTGTCGATCGCAACTTCGAACTGGGTGGCGCGGCGGAAGCACCAGAAGAAATACGCGTCCGCCAGCGTGAAGCGTTCGAAAAACCAGTCGCGTCCGCGCAGCATTTGCTCTGCGATCTGAAAGTTTTCGATGAGCATCCTATGCGCGCAGCGCCGTACGCTGGCCTCGGACCCGGGCAGATCGCAATATCGCTGCGGCAATACGTTTGGAGTCAAATGCGGATGTATCCCGGAAGCGCACCAGCTTAAGAACGAAACCGCCTGGAACCTGGCGAGCCCGGAAGTCGGCAACAGCTCGGCCCCGGGAAATTCATTGGCGATCCACTGCAGAATCGCGACATTCTCGGTGAGCGTTTCGCCATCGACAAGCAGCACCGGAACCTTGTGCTTGGGATTTAAGCGCAGATACTCAGCGCTCATATGCATGCCTTGCATGAAGTTGACTACGCAAACTTCAAATTCCGCGCCGGCCTCCGTGAGTGCAACGTAGGGCACCAACGAGCAAGCGAGGGGCGCGTAGTAGAGCGTTATTTTCATGAAGGCAAGCTGCAGGAGCGCCGTGACCTCGGTGCTCCTGCTGCTCGTTAAAAGCCCGCGGTCAAGCGAATACCCGCGTAGCGGTTGGTGTCTCGCGCCGGCTGCGAAACGACGACATCCGTACCGCCCCACGGTGAACTCCAGAAATCCTCCATGTCGACCAAGTAGTGCTTATTGAGCGCGTTGTCGACGAAGAGCGTCGCGGAGAACTTGCCGGTTTGCGAACGCAACCCGGCGCTCAGATTCAACAAGCCATATGACGGCCGGATCGTCTGGGGATTTTGATCGGCCAGCATTTGAGTCGCGGCCGTGTAGGAATAATTGCCTCCAAGAACGAAATCGTACCCCATTGAACCGAGCGGTAGCCTCTGTTGTGCTCCGAACACGAATTTGTTTTTGGGCGCATTCGGCATAACCGCGCCGGACAAGTTTTGCGTTGACGGGTTGAGTGGACCTGATGGCAACGCCGGGTTCTTGAGGGTACATCCTTGCGATGCGGGTTCTCCGTACCAACACGGTGCGCCGTCGTATTCGTTGAATTTGGCGTCGACATAGGCGTAGTTGAAGTTCAAAGTGAGCAGCTTCGTCGCAGCCCATACCGCATCGAACTCCAGACCTTTGGTTTCCGCCTCGCCCGCCGGCGTCAGCACCAGCGGCGGATTGATCGACCCCGTACTTGTATCAAAGATTTGCACCTGGAAATCCTTGTACTTGGTATCCCACACCGAAACGTTTACTGTCAGGCTGTTATCGAGATAGGTGCCTTTCGTCCCGAGTTCAACGTGATTGATCGTCTCATTCGGGACGTAGCCGAGTGTCGGTGAACCGGCCGTACCCGGTCCGAGGAGTCCGGGTGAGATCAGCGCCTGCGCAGTGTTGTAAGCGCCAGGCGAATAGCCGCGTGCATATGTCGCATACACCATTGAATCTTTGGCGAGTTGCTGCTGCAGACTAACGTCGCCGACCACCGTTGATGATGTGTGACTGCCGGCGGCGGAAATCGGCCCTTGAATGTCAACCATACCCTGCGCGGGGTCAAAAACCGCCGTATACAACGATTGATTGACGACGTAGCTCACATCATCGTAGTTATAGCGCAAACCCGTCACGAGAGAAGTGCTTGGTGCAAACTTCCACGTTGAGCGGCCGTATAGATCGGTCGTTTTCGTGTCCGGCGTGACGGACGTGTTGTTGAATGCAGGCAGCAACCCACGCGACTCGGTCGTGTCGACCTTCGTGTCCGAATAGAAAACGCCGACCAGGTAGTTGAACACGCCGCCGACGGGCGATACCAGCTTCGCTTCTTCGCTCAACTGCTTGATGCCTTCTTTCTGTTCTTGGAAATTGAAAAATGGCGGCGTGGTATTGCCCGGCGTGCCGGCACCGGTCAGTTCATTCCAGAAGTAGCCGTGCACCGCGAACAGATCTTGAACGTTGTCCTGTGTTTCGTGTTGGTAGGCTGTCGTCGAGCCGAGCGTGAATCCGCCGGGCAGGCGATAGTTGATGATCACCGAAAAGTCCGTGTCGTTAATGTGTGATCCGGAATTTACGGGGCTGCTGTAATTGGTGTTCGTGAGGCTCGGCGTGATGCCGGGCAAAAGCGCCGCTGCGCTCAGAAAGGGCGGCCCGCCGGGCCCTACGAGCAACGTGGTGCCGGGCGTGAGGTACGTGTACGCGAGGTTAAAGCCATCCGACTGGCTGTGAGCGTAATGGCCGACCAGGGTGATATCCAGGTCTTCGGTCGCCTTGAACAAAACCTTGGCGCGCACCCCCTCGATCTCCTGGGTCGTATGCTTGTCGTCGTAAAGATTCTTGATCGGCTGATTCAAGGTGGTGCCGTAGGCCGAGATGCTGAAATCAACCTTGTCGCTGATCGGCCCGGAAATAAAGCCGTTGACCCGGTATTCCTGATCGTCCGTGGCGACGGCACTGATGTCGCCCGTAAAGGTGTCGCTCGGCGCTTTGGTGACGATGTTGATGACGCCCGACGCGGCGGTTCGGCCGCCCAACGTCGCCTGAGGTCCCTTCAATACTTCGATGCTTTGGATATCTTCGAGTTGATTGCCATCGACCGAGTCGGACGGCACCGGTACGCCATCGACTAAGATGGCGACGCCGGAGGAAAGTCCCACCGTGCCTTCGTTGGACACCGAGGAAATTCCGCGCATACCGGTGGGCACGCGGCCGTTGAAACTGCCATTCAAGTTCACCGACGGCACGAGGTTGTTCAAATCCGAGATATCGGTAATGTTGTTCCTCGCCACTGACTCGGCGGAAACCACGGCCGCCGAAACCGGTACATCTTCGAGTTTTTCCGTGCGCTTCTGCGCCGTGATGACGATTTCCTCGAGCGTGCCGCTGATTTCGGATGAGGCGCTCGACGCGCTTTGCGCATTGGCAGTGGGCGGTGCCCAGAGCGCCGCGGCGGTGATGACCGCACTTAAGGCGGTATAACTATTCAATCGGCAATGAAGTGCGAGCCAGCCTTTCGCGCTCATAAATATCCCTTGTGTTAGAAACCAACTCTTTATCCGAATCTTTCCGGGTTGGGCGGTGCTTTGCGCACGGCAAACCCACCCTTGAATGTATTGACTGAAAACTACTCCTGGCCGCCCGCGCATGGAAATCGCTTCTAACAATCTCGGGCATCACGGAACGCAATGGTCAGGCTCTTAGGTTCATTTTTGTTGTGTAACAGCGACACCGGGGTCCACGCCGGCAAGCGACCTTTTTGACAAAAATTAAGGTTTTGTTGCACTTATCCAGCCAAGCCCCCGGCAATCGCCCGCAATTCTATTTGTACCACGATGCGGTTAAATTGTACTGACTTACGGTAGGCTCCCAGTGCCCAATAGTCAATAGAGCGCTGCGCCACGCAAGCACCCGAACCCTCTATCGGTGCTTTGCAGAAGTTCCTGCAGCGATGGCTTCGGCACCGGTGATGGGCGTTGAGTCAATCGCGTAGCGGCCAGAGATGACGACCTCACTCGGGTGCTGCTGCGGATGAATGGTGAGTCGTCGCGAGGCCTCGTCGATCTCAATGATGATCGGATCACCGTGCACGACAGCCGCGCGATAGTGCAGCCGGAAGGGCGCAGCGCCCACATCGAGCCATGCGTCGTCGAGCGGCATGCTGACGGCATCTGGTGCCGGCGGAGAGTAATGCCCGCCGATAAAGTGCTGAAGGTTCAATAGCCGCACGCGGTGGGTGATCGGATCGACGGCGTCGGCGTCATAGATGATGCGCATTCGGTCAATATCGCCTATCTTGGTCGGCGCGAGTTTGCTGCGTTCTGCGCTCACATAGTCAAGGGTCACCGCCATATTCACCATCACGATGCGTTGCGGCGGCGCGTCGGCGATGGCCGCGAAAGCGAGCAGAACGCCGAAGGCTACGGCAATGCCTGGGCGGGGATTTGAGTTAGTTAATTTCAAATATTTCCTTCGGCGTACGATGCAGGCACGCCGACGGCCCCTGTGCTTCAATTAAATAGATATCGGTATTATGGACGAACATCCGTTCGTTCAGAATCCCCGGATGACAGACGATGGCCATGTGCTCGGCGATTCGCATGTCCTCGTCATTTCGAATCAGCGGCCGCTCCACCATGTCGTAGCCCATGCCGTGCACGCTTAAGCGACGCTCTTCCGGCATGTCGTGTTGCCGGAGGTACGCATTGTGTTGTGCGAATACTTCACGCGCCGACGCGCCGGGTTTTAGCAAGGAGAGGGCGAAGGCCTGCGCCTCAATCACCGAACGGTGAGCTTGTTGAAGTTCGGGCGGCGTGCGGCCGAGCACGAACATGCGCGACAATTCGGTGTAGTAGCCGCCGGCGCCGTTATTTTCGATCAGCAGGGAGTACACATCGCCGCGCTCTAATGTCCGGCCTTGCATGGACCGAGGTCTGAAACTTGCGGCCTGTCCCAAGGGCGCGGAGGAGCAAAGGAAAATCCCCTGTTCGCTGCCGAGTTGCTGCCCGAGGTACTGGGCGTACGCGGCTATCTCGAAATCCTTGCGCCCGGGTTGCACAAACTCGCGGACTTTCGCCATCACTTCATCCTGCATCGCCGCCACCTGGCGCATGAGCGCGCGTTCTTCCTCGCTTTTGATCGCCTTAATGGTGTCGACGAGGTCGGTGGCATCGACAACATCGATATCCGCGAGCGATGCCCGCAGATGTTGGCCGAAGCTGTGATACATCGAGGCAGGCGCCACCAGACCGACGCGCTGCGCACCGAATCGCTTGAGTTCGGCGACCGCGATGTCCGCATCGTAACCGCCCGAGTAGCCGACCGAGGGGTAGCTCGGAGTGGTAAGCCGGCGCGCGATTCCGGTGGCTCGAATCTCCGCTTCGCTCGCCGTGCGCAAACCGCCGAACGGGCCTTGTTCGATGAACGACATGCCGCCTTCGAGGGGAAATACCACGCTCGAGGGGTAACCGTTGGTGGCCGGCTGGTTGCTGAACCAGCGAATGTATCCGCCGACCCAATCGCTGGAATTCTGCACGACCAGCGCATCGATGCCGGGCGCACGCATGGCATCGCGCACCGCCCGCCAGCGGCGCTCAAGTTCGGCGGTAGAGACCGCGTTCAAGACGCGTGAAGTAGAGTTAGACATGGCGTGTGGGTCGCTGTGTTTAATGAGGAACCAGGTTACGCATCTCGGCGGCATGGCCGCCGAGATACAGTTGCAGATTGTCGCGAACGATGGGATAGGCTTGGTCGAGATAGACGTTGCTCATGCCGCCGATCAGCGGCGTCACGATCACCCGCTCGGCGCGCCATAGGGGATGATCGGCGGGCAGAGGCTGTTCGCGGAACACATCGAGCGCAGCGCCGGCGATACGCCGCTCGCGCAATGCCTCGAGCAATGCGGCCTCATCGAGCACGCCGCCGCGCGCAACATTGATCAAATACGCACTGGGCCGCATCGCGGCGAGCACTCCCGCATCGATCAGATTCTCCGTCTGCGGCGACAAAGGCACGATCAACACCAAAAAATCCGCCAGCGCGGCGGCTTTGCGCAGCTCGGTCCGATCGAACATGCCGTCAAACCCGCCAGGCAGGCGGTCGGAGCCGGATACTCCATAGACCTTCATGCCGAATGCCCGGCAACGCGGTGCCAAGGCTTCCGAGATCGCGCCTACTCCGACGATAACCACCGTCTTGCCCCAAAGCAACGGCTGCGGCCAGCGTTCCCAGCGCGCCTGCGCTTGATTGCGCAGTAGCCGCGGGAAGTCGCGCAACAGCGCCAGCATTTGCAGAAATACCAGCTCGGACATCTGCGGCCCGTGCATGCCGCGAGTCGAAGTGACCGACACATCCGCCCGCAACGCGGGAAGCTTGAGAATCGCGTCCGTGCCGGTGGTGAGAGATTGAATCCAGCGAACCTTTTGCGCGCGTTCGAGCATGATGTTGTCGAATTGAAAATGATGGCCGATCAGCACTTCGGCGTGCTCGATCACCTGCACGGCCAGAGTGCGATCATTGGTAGCAAACAAATCGATGCCCGGAAAGTCTGCGCGCGCGCGCTCTTCGAACCCCGCTGCATCCGCTTCCGGTGCACCGATGTAGATAATGCGCGGAGTCATCAGTACCTCACATGCGCCTTGCCTTTGAGCCCCAACATCTGCCGAGCCTCCGCCGGCGTCGCCGGTTCATGGCCCATCTCCCCGAGAATGCGCCGGATTTTCAGCACCTGCTCGGCATTCGATGCAGCCAGCTTGCCGCGCTCGATGAAGATGCTGTCCTCCAGGCCAACGCGGACGTTGCCCCCGAGCAGCGCCGCCTGCGTCACGAACGGCATTTGGTGGCGGCCCGCGGCGAGCACCGACCACTGAAAATTCTCAGCCCCGAACAGCCGATCCGCGGTGCGTTTCATGAACACCAGGTTGTCGAGCTCGGCGCCGATTCCGCCAAGAATGCCGAATATCATTTGCACGAAAAACGGCGGCTTGACCAGGCCGCGTTCGATGAAATGCGCCAAGCTGTACAAGTGACCGACGTCGTAGCATTCATGCTCGAACTTGGTGCCGGCATCGCTCATGGTTTGCAGAATGTAGGCGATATCGCGAAAGGTATTGCGAAAAATGAAGTCATCGCTGTTGCGCACGTAGCCCTCTTCCCAGGGATACTTCCACTGCTTGATGCGATTCGCAGCCGGAAAAATCGCAAAATTCATCGAGCCCATGTTGAGCGAACACATCTCCGGCTGGAAACGCACCGCGGCAGCCAGGCGGTCCGACACCGACATGGTGGGGCTGCCGCCGGTGGTCAGGTTGATGACTGCGTCGCTTGACTGATGAATCTGCGGCAGGAATTGCGCAAAAATCTCCGGATTGCCGGTGGGTTCTCCGGTCGCCGGGTTGCGCGCATGTAAATGAATGATCGCGGCGCCGGCTGCGGCCGCCTCGATCGAGTGTGCGGCGATTTGCGCCGGCGTAATCGGCAGAAACTCGGACATCGTCGGCGTGTGCATGGCGCCCGTGATTGCGCAGGAGATGATGACTTTGCTCATGATGGCGATTCCTCGAAGCTGGACTGCGTCCGCGAATTGCGGTCTTGGATGCGTAAGCAGAGTAAGAACCCGATGGCCACCATGACGATCGGCAGCCACAGCACGTGTTCTATGCCGAAGCGCTGCGCGAGATGACCGACGATCAGCGGGGCCAGCCCACCGCCGAAGAGTTCGCCTACGGCGATGACCAGCCCTGAGGCGGTCGCCATCAGAGTCACCGGCACCGCCTCGGAACAGAGCGGGCCGACCGTGAGGGTGATGAGCGCGTTGTTGAAGAAGTGAACTAAAAATAGGTAGGCGAACAGCAGGCCGGGATTGTTTCGGGTGTTGAACAGCAGCACCAAGGAAACGAATACGCCGATGCTCGAGAACGTCATGATGCTTCTGCGGCCGAACCGATCCGATGCCCACGGCAGCAGCAACGTGCCGCAGGTGGCCCCGAGACCGATGGCGGACATGATCTTGGCCATTTGCGGCAGCGGCAGATGCAAGTGGTCGACCAGATAGTTCGGCATGAAGGCGCTGGTCGTGATCAGGCACGTCAACCAGCACAACATCACAACCGCGGCAATGCGCACATTGGCGTAGCCGAGGGCGGTTTTCCAATCCGCGAAGCGGCCGGCGTGGCGTTCGCGGCTTGGCGTGACAGCGCGCGCCGGAATGATTTTCCACATGGCGACGCTCAGCGCCAAACCCGGCAGCACGAAAATTAGAAAGATGTAGCGCCACTCGAGTACGTGCAGAACGCTGGCGACGAACAGCGGCGCCAAGCCCAAACCGAACAACGGCATCATCATTTGCTGGATGCCGATGTTCAGCCCCCGGCGTTGTGGCGCCGAGGCCGCCATGGTGCCGGCAATGCTGACGGGCGTATACGCGCCGTCGGCGAGACCCATAATGATGCGCACGGCGATCAAGCCCATGAGTCCAGTGGCAAGACCCGAGGCGCCAATCAGCAGCGAGAACACGATCAGCGACACGGTGAGCACTACGCGCCGGCCGGTGTGATCGGACAGATTACCCATGAACAATGCCGACAAACCCCAGGCGATGGCGAGCGCACCGGTAATCGCGCCGATGTCGCCGTAGTCCAAATGCAGGTCCTGGGCAATCACCGGGTACATGGTGGTGATGAGAAATCGGTCGATGCCGACCAGACCGAATCCCAGCGAGAGAATGCCGACGGCGCGTATTTCCTGGCGTCCAGTCAGGCGGGCCTCGGCGAGGGTCACAGCGGCACGCGTTTTCGCCGTGCTTCCAACAAATGCGCCGCAAGCGTCGCGCGCAGGGTGCGCATCTCATCGGGCGACCAGGTGCGAAATCCCATCCCGGATTTGAATCCCAAACGCCCGGCGGCGACTTGCGCCTCCAAGAAAGGATTCGGGCGATCCAGGCGATCGAGTTCCGGAATGATGGTTTTGTGAATGTCCAACGTCAGATCCAAACCCACGAGATCGGCGTTCTCGAGTGGGCCCAACACCGCCAAACGCAAGCCGAAACTATTTTTGACACAGGCATCGAGGGTTGCGGCGTCGCACACGCCTGCGGCGACCATCGCGATCGCTTCGCGCCACAGGGCATGCTGCAGGCGGTTCGCCACGAATCCCGGTACATCTTTGGTGACGTGAGCCGGCGCCTTGCCGACCGAGGTCAGCAATTGCATGGTCGCCTCTATGGTCGCGACGGAGGTCCTGGCGGATTGGATGACCTCGACCAGCGGGATAAGGCCGGGCGGATTCCACCAATGAGTACCAACGATGCGCTCCGCGGTCTCGAGCCCGGCTGCGATGCGGTGGATCGGAATCACCGAGGTATTCGAGGCGAGGATTGCTGTGGCGGGAGCCAAGCGCACCAGGTCTGCGAAGATCGACTGCTTGAGTTCGAGTCTTTCGGGAACCGCTTCAGTCACGTAGTCCGCGTGTGCCACCGACTCGGCCAAATCATCGCTGACGAGCACCGCCTCCGCCAGCGCCGCATCGCGTTCAAGCAGCCGCAGGTCGGCGGCAATTCGCTCACGTATCGTGTGACGCACTTCAGCCCGCGGCTCGAATACCGTGACCGAATGTCCGGCCGCGGCGAAAACTTGCGCTATGCCCGCGCCCATCAGCCCGCCACCCAGAATCGCAATGGAAGGCAATGGCGCCATGCCGGCTATCCTGCGGTATAGCCGCCGTCGGCGTAGATAATATGGCCGGTGTGAAAATTCGACGCTCGCGAGCACAAGAACAATAGCGGTCCCGCCAGGTCTTCCGGCTCTCCGAGTCGTCCGACCGGCACTCGGGCCAGGAATCCGGCACGCACCTTGTTGGCGTTTTCATTGTCCTCGAACATCCATGCAGTCAACGGCGATCGGAACACCGTGGGTGCGAGGGCGTTGACGGTAATGTTGTGCTTGCCCCATTCACAGCCGAGCGCCTTGGTCATGCCGTCGACGGCCGACTTGGACGTGCAATAGGCCGAGTAGCCGGCCGGGTGGCCCAACTTGCCGCGCGCCGATGAGGTAAAGACGACTTTGCCGCCGCGCGCCTGCGCGATCATTTGTTGACCCGCGGCACGGGCGATCAGCCACGCACCGTCGACATTCGCCTGCATCACACGCGTAAAGCGCTCCGGCGTCATCTCGACGATCGGCGCGACGTCATTCATGCCTGAGGCCACCACCAGAATATCCACGCCGCCATAGGCTTGAACCGCTGCCTGCACGATGCTCGTCGCGTCCGCCTCCGTATTGGAACGGCGCGCGATCTGATGCACCGCAATGCCCGCCGCGGTCAACTCTTCGGCCAGCACCGCCAACTCCGAAGCGTTGCCTGCGGCGATTGTGAGTTTGGCGCCGGCTGATCCCAAGGTTGCGCACGCCACTTTGCCGAAAGCACCGGTGGCGCCGATGACGATCGCCGACTTGCCGCGCACGTCGAACAATCCGGCGGGCTCGATCTTGGGTAGCGTCATGGCCGCGGCTCCGGATGCGGCATGACCACCAGCATGCTGGCCACCGCATTGCCGTCGTTGCGAATCGAGCGCGCCTCGCCGCCCGGAATGTGGCAGCTGTCGAGTGCTCGCAGCACGTGAGTGGTGCCGTCGGCAAGCTCGATGGTGACCGCGCCCTCAAGAACCACGTAGATCTTCTCCAATGGGCCCGCGTCCATCGCCGCGCCGCCCTGCGGCAGGAAGTGCGACACTCCCACCCAGGCAAATTTCGCGGCGCTCACATCGAAGCCCTGCAGCCGCAGCGAGCGCATGTCGAAGTGCTTCGGCGCGTCATAGCGGCGCGCGTCGGCGAAACGAGTAATTTGCATGTGCCGCCCCCGTTAAGCGTCGCGGCCGGTTTCTATCCTGAAATTCCCGGTAGGATCGAGCATCGCGACCAGGCGCACGATGCAGCCGTCGCCCTTTTTCCAGCGCCACGGGAACGCCGCGAAAGTCAGGCGTTTGCCGGTCACCTTGTCGATGTCGCCGCCGATGTTTTCGAAACCACAAATGCCGGCCGACAGAATCGCGTTGTGGCAAGGCTCCCAGAAAGGGAAATCCTCGATCACCTTGTGACCGGTCTCGCGCTCGTATTCCTCATTGAGCCGCGGCAGTAAGCCATAGGGCGCGCCGGGTCCATGCGGACCGATTGCCGTTCCGAGCGGATGATCCAGCGCTTGAGTGTCCGAGCCGCACATTTTCACTTGCCGTTCGACGAACCATTCGCCTGCTTCCTTGTAGAAGCCCGGCGAGTATCCGTAGTAGTGCTGATTGTCGCCGTAATACTTATGCCAACCCGTGTTGACGATGACGATGTCGCCCGGACGGATTTTCGGACGCGCATTCTCCAGATCCTCGGCGGTAATCACTTCCCATCTTTTCTTCGGGATCGACACCACCACGCCGGTGCCGAAAAAATACGGCAGCGGCACTTCGTCCATGAAGGGGGTTCCCGGCACGACGTGTGCCGGGGCATCGATATGCGTGCCGGAGTGCATGACGGTGGTGATTCTTTGAGTCAGAACGCCGGATCGCGACATGCCGTGCAGCCGTTCGATTTTTACATCTTCGAAGTACGGCCAGCATGGCTGACCAAGTCCCCACGGATGGCTTAAGTCGTAGAACTCAAGACCCATTTTGTTGAGCAGGTTCGATTCGCCGAACTTGCACAGGTCTTCATTGCGCCAGTCACCGTCTTCCCAGCCAGCCATGTTATACTCCTATATGAACCGTCATACGGTTAAACTGTATTGGCATACGGTATGCTCAATGAAGTAGCTTAGTCAAGAGAGGCAGCGCGGATGAGTACCGCAGAACGAAGTGGGATCCAAGTCATTGCGCGCGCCGCGGCGGTGCTGCGATCGCTCGAGCAAGAACCCAACGGCTTGAGCTTGGGCGACATCGCCGCCCGCGTGGAGTTGCCGCGTTCCACGGTGCAGCGCATCGTGGCGGCGCTGGTGGAGGAGCAATTGCTCATGTCGGCGTCGCTCAAGGCGCGCGTCAAGCTCGGCCCCGGGTTGGTGCAACTGGCCGCGGCCGCCGATGTCGGCACCGAAAAACTGGTCCGGCCCTTCATGGTGGAGTTATCCCGGGTTGCAGACGAAACCGTCGATCTATCGGTGTTAAAGCGCGACGCGGCGGTGTTCGTGGAGCAGATTCAAGGCACGCAGCGTCTCGCGGCAGTGTCGGCGGTGGGCAAGGAGTTTCCGTTGCATTGCACGGCGAACGGCAAGGCGCTGTTGTCGCTGATGGCACCGGAGCGGCGCGAGCGATTGCTGCAAGGACGGCTCAAGCGCTTTACGGAGGCGACCCTGACCGATCGCGCGGCGCTCGAGGAGCAGCTCCGCGAGGGTGAAAAAACCGGCCTTGCTTACGACCTCGAAGAGCATAGCGTTGGCATCTGCGCGGTCGGCGCGGCATTTTTCGACTCCATCGGCCGCGAATATTCCCTGTCGATTCCGGTCCCTGCGACGCGCTTCGAAGCCAAGAAACTCATGCTGTCGAAATTACTCAAGAAGACCAAGACCGACTTGTTGGAGCACATCGTCACGGGGTAGGGGCGGGATAACCATGCAGTACACGGTGTCGCACGATGCGCTCGGCACGCATCTCGATTGGCAACACGAGCGCGTGACGCCACGTATGATCGATTGGTTTTGGAGCAACATGGAGAAGGGCTTCATCCTGTGGCATCCCGAGCAGCATGAACCCCTGGAGTGGGCGATCCCTCCGCTACACGGCAATCCGCTCGGGGCAATTCACATCGCCCCGCAAACCTGGAATGACGGGCGGCGTCAAAATTTGTACATCCGTTTCGAACGCCTCGACGACGTGGCGCCTGAAATTCGCGATGCATTGGTATACGAACATGTCGTGATCGTCGCGGGCTTAGGTCTCGGGCCCGAGTGTCTGGCGGACCCCGACCCGATGGGCTATCGCATTCATCAGTGGCAGAAAACCGATTACGGAGTCATGGGCAAGTCATCGGCCATCGGCACGCGCAAGCAGGAAAGCGTCGAGGACGGCAAGGTTTGGGCGGCACATTGCGCCGAGGAAGTCGGCAACTGGGGCGTTTTTCTGCCGCAGCTCTACACCCTGTATCAAGTCGTCACCGACACGAAGCGCAACCCCTACGCCGATCTTAGCGTTGCGGGCGTGGGTCGCAACGCCCGCTACCGCTACCTACCCGCGGGCCGATAGGCGCGGTAAAAGGTCTCGACGCCTGCGCGAATCACGGCATCCATTCGCGAGCGACTGAGTCCGTCGGTCACGCCCAAGAGCGCGCGCAGCTGCAAATCGCCGCGCACCAAGCCGATGAGTTGCTCGGCCGCGCAGCGGGCATCATCGCGGCGCAAAGTACCGCTGCGCATCGCATTGTCGATGCATTCCTCGAGCCGGTCCAGAAGCTTCACCGGACCGTTCGAAAAAAAGGTCTCGCCGAGTTCCGGGAGCCGGCCGGCTTCTCCCATGACCATGCGATAAGAGGCGATCGTGTCGGCGGAGAGCAGAAAATCCACGATGTTCCGGCCAAAGCGCAGCAACTTGGCTTCGATCGGCTCGCGCCCCGATTCGCCGCTCAGCATCGAGCCGGCGTAGCGGTCGCGCTCTTGTTGGATGACGGCCGCAAACAGATCGCGCTTGCTGCCATAGTAAACGTACAGTGTCGCCTTGCTTACTTTCGCGCTCAGAGCGACGGCGTCCATGCTGGTCGCGGCATATCCGTGGCGCAGAAATTCCTCGCGCGCTGCACGGAGAATTTGCGCAGCTTTATCCTCGGGGCGAGACGGCGAGAGTGCCGCGGCGGTTTTGGAAGGCAAGGTCGCTCCGCTAGACTAAACTACTCAGTCTAATAAAAATATGCGCGATATACTGTTTATGGTATTTTTGCATTATATTACTAAACTATATAGTTTAGCCATCTTGCCCAGGTGAGATCATGCAAATCGCCGCGAAATCTGCCGCCGTCGACGCGTTGAAATTTCCAGATCTTCTGATCTACCGTGGATATGCGGCGCCGGTACGCATCGAGGGGGATGTTTACGACCTCGAAGTGCAAGGCCGAATCCCGCTCGAGCTGAACGGCGCTTACTATCGCCTGTGCGCCGACCCGCAATATCCGCCGCTGTTGGGAACGGACATTTTCATCAATGGCGACGGCATGATGCACATGCTTCGCTTCGACGATGGCCACGCCGACTTAAAAATGCGCTACGTTCGCACGCCGAAGTGGGCCGCGGAACGCGCCGCGCGGCGCGCCTTGTTCGGCGCCTACCGAAATCCATTCACGGATGATCCGAGCGTGTCGGGCATCGACGGCAATACTGCGAACACCACGGCATTCTGGCATCACGGTTGCCTGTACGCGCTCAAGGAGGCTGCGCGGCCAACCCGCATGGACCCTATTACCCTTGAGACACTGGGAAGTTGGGATTTTAACGGTGCGCTAAAAGGCAAGACATTTACCGCCCATCCGAAAATCGATCCGACCACGGGCGAGGTCATCGCCTTCGCCTATAACACCACGGGGCAGAGCAGCCGAGAGATCGAGATCTATTGGATCTCCGCGGACGGCCGCATCACGCGCAGCGAGACGTTCAGCGCGCCGTATTCCTTCATGGCGCACGACTCTCTGGTGTCGAAGAACTACATTGCGTTTGTCGTCTATCCGATGATCAGCGATTGGGAGCGAATCAAGCGCGGGGAGCCGTATTTTCACTGGGATTCGAGTCTTCCTACGCAGGTGGCGATCATCCCGCGCCGCGAAGGCGTCGGGGCTCTGCGCTGGTACACGTGCCCGTTCACCGGCATGCAGACCCACTCGTTCAACGCCTGGGAGGAAGACGGTTTGCTGCACCTCGATCATTTTTTCACCGCCTCAGGATGGCTGTCGCAATTTCCGGATATTCGCGGAGTCGCGTTCAAAGAGGAACCGCCGCATGCGGAGCGCTGGACCTTTAACTTAAACAGCCGCAGCGAAGAGTTCTCGGTGCGCAGGATCTTCGAGCAAATCGGCGAGATGCCGATGATCGATCCGCGCTTCTCAATGAGTCGCGCTCGGCATTTCTATTTCGGCACGAACAATCCCGCGTTGGGGCCGATGTTGGAATGGGGCCCAAAGGGACCACCGTTTACCTGCATCGGGCATTTCGACGAAACGAGCGGCAAACTGAGCTTTTGGTATTCGGGTGCGGAGTCCTCGCCGGAGGAACCGTACTTTGTGCCGCGCTCCGCGCACGCGCCCGAAGGCGATGGGTGGCTGTTGGTCGTGGTGGGCCGGCGGCGTGAAAACCGATCGGACCTCGTGATACTGGACGCCGCTCAGTTGGAACGCGGTCCGGTCGCCACCATCAAAATGCCGTGCCGGCTGCATGAAGGGTTTCACGGCACTTGGGTATCGGCTGCCGAGCTTAGCGCGCGTCGTGAAAAATGATCCCGAGGGTATGGCGTTGCCCTGAACGCAAGCGGCTGACGCCGTGGCGCATGGCCACGCGATAGATTCCTTTGGTGCCCTGCACGGGGCGCTGATTGACGGCGAATATGACGGCCTCGCCCTGAACGAGCGGCACGACCTCGACGCGCGACTGCATCCGCGGCCGTTGCTCGGTCAACACGAATTCGCCGCCCGTGAAATCCTCTCCGGGCCGATTCAGCAGCAAGGCAATTTGCAGTGGAAAGTGCAATTCGCCGTACAGATCTTGATGCAAGCAATTGTAATCGCCGGCGCGGTAGCGGAGCAGTAGCGGGGTGGGCTTGGTCTGTCCCTGTGCATGGCACGCGGCGAGAAATTCGTCGTGCGACTGCGGAAAGGCGTTGGCTTGCTTCGATGCAGCGCTCCAGTGATTGGCGATGCTCGCGAGATGTGGATAGAACGCCGTACGCAGCATCTGCACCAGCGGCGGAAGCGGATAGGCGTAGTAGCGGTACTCCCCGCGACCGTAGCCATGCCTCGCCATCACCACCAGACTGCGGAAGGCGGCTGCCTCGTCATAGCCGAAGGCGAGTGCCGCGCAGCAATCTGCAGCCAGTAACTGTCCGGTGCTTGCCCAGCCGTTGGTCGCGAGATCAGACTCGATGCGCAGCCAATCAAGTCTGGCTACGGCTGCAGCGGCTGACGCAGGGGCACCCTCACTCGGCAACGACAATGCTTTCCCGCTTCAGCAATTGACGTTTGCGTTCTATTCCCCACCGATAGCCGGACAATTTTCCGCCGGCGGCGCGCACGCGATGACAAGGAATGGCGACCGCCAACGGGTTCGCTGCGCAGGCGCCAGCGACGGCGCGCACCGCCGCCGACTGCCCAATGCGCTCGGCGACTTCGGTGTAGGAAAGGGTTTGACCCGCTGGAATGGTGCGCAATACCTGCCAGACGCGGCGCTGGAAGGCGGTACCCCGAATATCCAACGGCAACGCGGGCGGCACTTGCTGCGGATGGTCGAGCATGCCCACAATTTGACGAACCCAGGCGGCAAATTCCCGTTTGGCCAGCGTGATTTTGGCTTTTGGAAAGCGCGCCGTGAGCTCGCTTAAGAGGGCGTCGCGCTCATCGCCGAGCAAGATCGCGCAGATGCCGCGCTCGGTCGCAGCCACGAGCACTATCCCGATGCTTGAACGGCGCATCGTGTAGCGGATCGATTCTCCGGCGCCGCCGCGGCGATACTGGGATGGCTTCATGCCCAGCATCTCGCCGGCCGCCGCATAGAATCGGCCGGTCGAGTTGAATCCAGAATTATAAATCGTGTCGGTGACGCGCGAGCCCGCGGCGAGTTCCCTCTGCACTCGCGATTGCCGATGGGCTGCTGCGTACGCTTTCGGCGTAATCCCCGCGATGCGTCGAAACAGTCGGTGAAAATGCTGTGGGCTTAAGCGGACATGGGCAGCGAGAGCGGCGAGTGAGGGCACTTCTTCAGCCTGCTCGATACGGCGGCAGGCTGTCTCAACCACGCGAGCTTCGCGCTCCGCACGCGGCGGTAGGTCCGGTCGACAGCGTTTGCAGGGTCGAAAGCCAGCCCGCTCCGCAGCCGCCCGCGACTCGTGAAAGCCAATGTTGTGCGCGAGAGCCGGACGTGCGGCGCAAGACGGGTAGCAAAACACACCGGTACTCGCAACCGAGTACAGGAATTGCCGGTCAGCGGCGGGATCGCGCCGGCGCACCGCGGCTAAGCGAGCCGCATCGTTGGAACAAGAAAAGTTGGCCTGCATGTGGCGCCCTCCGGAACCGCGAGCCACACCTTGCGACTCGCTCAAGTCACGAGGATGTGCGATGCGGCGAATTCGCGCACTCCGTCCCTTGCTCGGGCATTCCTGACGCCTGCTCATCGCTTATCCTTGAGCAAACACGGCATCGCGTCAATTCGCCCCGCTTGGCACATGCCCCCGGCCTGGGCGACAATCGCGCTTATGCAATTGAACGAAACACACGATCCGAAGCTCGCAAGCTGGGTCAGGTCGGCGAATGGTGCGGGCGCGGACTTTCCCATACAGAACCTGCCGTTCGCGATCTTTCGACGCAAAGGCGCGGCCGAGGCATTCCGTGGCGGGGTGGCCATTGGCGACCAGGTGCTGGATTTGGCGGCGGCGCGGGCTGCACTAGAGTCGCAATCGCCAATGCCCTTGGTCGATCGCGCGCTCGAGTGCGCCGCCCGTTCGAGCTTGAACGAATTGATGAGTTTGGGAGCCGAATCCTGGTCCGCATTGCGCCTGGCGCTGTCGCGCGCGCTGCGCGTCAATTCGCAAGTGCAAGCAGCATTGCACAATTGCCTGCGGCCGCAGGCCGAGGTGGAATTCGCGCTGCCCGCCGAGATCGGCGACTACACGGATTTCTATACCTCGATCCACCATGCCACGGCGGTGGGCAAGCTGATGCGCCCGGACAATCCGCTGCTCCCCAATTACAAATGGATCCCAATCGGTTATCACGGGCGCGCCTCCTCTATCGGCGTCTCCGGCCAGACTTTTCCTAGGCCCCGCGGACAGCGGATGGCACAGGGCGCGGCCGCACCCACCTTGGGTGCGAGCGAACGCCTGGATTATGAACTCGAGCTCGGCGTGTTTATCGGCACGGGCAATGAATCGGGCTCGCGCATCGACATCGCGCAGGCGGAAGCGCATATCTTCGGACTGTGCCTGCTCAATGATTGGTCCGCGCGCGACCTGCAGGGCTGGGAATATCAACCGTTAGGGCCTTTTCTCGGCAAGAATTTTGCCACGACCATCTCTCCGTGGATCGTGACCCGCGAGGCCTTGGCACCGTATCGAGCGCCTTGGACGCGCGTGGCCGGCGACCCCGAGCCGCTGGCCTACCTGGATTCAGCGAGTAATCGTGAGAGCGGGGCCATAGACCTGCAACTCGAAGTGAGCATCGAAACTGAAAAGATGCGCTCGAGCGGCGCAGCACCGATGCGTTTGTCGCGCAGTAATTTCAAGGATTCTTATTGGAGCATCGCGCAACTCGTGACCCACCACACGGTCAATGGCTGCAACCTGCGGCCGGGCGATCTGCTCGGCAGCGGAACTCAATCCGGTCCTTCGCCCGCGGAGGCGGGTTCGCTGTTGGAGCTGTCGCACGGCGGCAAGCAAGCGATCGCATTGACCAGCGGTGAGACGCGACGCTTTCTCGAAGACGGTGATTGCATCATCCTCAAGGGATGGTGTGAACGGCCCGGTATGGCACGCATTGGATTCGGGGCGGCCACGGGATGCGTGCTGCCGTCCAACTGATTCACACCGCGGGGCAGTGGGCCTTGGCAAATCCCTGCCAGCAGTCGTCGTAGTCTTCCTGCAGCAAAGGCGTCTCGAGCGCAAAGCGCGTCGGCCGGATGATCCAGCGGCTTTCGAACATGAAAGCCAGGGTGTTCTCGATGTGTTGCGGTTGCAGGCTCGCTTCGCTTGCTTGCCGATAGCTCATGACATCGGGTCCGTGGGCGGACATTTGGTTGTGCAGCGACGCCCCTCCCGGTTCAAAGCCGCCGGCCTTGGCGTCATAGCGGCCGATGATCAATCCCATGAATTCGCTCATCACGTTGCGATGAAACCACGGCGGGCGAAATGTATCCTCTGCGACTAGCCAACGCGGCGGAAAGATCACGAAATCGCAGTTAGCCGTGCCGGTCGTGTCGCTCGGGGAAGTGAGCACGGTGAAAATGGACGGGTCGGGATGATCGAAGCTAATCGAACCCATGGTGTTGAAGCGCCTGAGGTCGTAGCGGTAAGGGGCTAGATTGCCGTGCCAGGCGACCACATCGAGAGGGCTGTGGTCGATCGACGTCGCCCACAATTTGCCGGCGAACTTC
>Ga0302320_10006687_pt1 | contig 25517 bp, 25 predicted proteins | sample Bog_T0_3_FD_202130 | JGI IMG/M metagenome (GOLD analysis project Ga0302320, IMG submission 202130) | Peat permafrost microbial communities from Stordalen Mire near Abisko, Sweden - Bog_T0_3 | ecosystem: Environmental > Terrestrial > Soil > Wetlands > Peat | place: Sweden: Abisko, Stordalen Mire... | reverse complement strand
CCGTCGTGATTCGCGTCGATCCATACCAGCAACCTCGACCACACGGCATCGCGACTGTCGATAATCCCGTCCCCGTTCCCCCGTTTGCCGGCTGGTCAAACACGCCCAGTGCGAGAAACCCATTGGGATCGTTCGAGGGCGGCTGCGCGGTGATGTTCCCGAACAGTTCCGTGGCGTTGTCGATCCTGCCATTGCCGTTGCGGTCAAGCGCTAGCCAGCCATTCGTCGAGCCTTGCGCCGTCCAGGAGATCTGGACAGGCTTGCCGTCCCCGTAGAAGTCGAACAGGACTCCGTCCAGGGCAGAGGTCAAATGGAATCCAGATCCGTCGGTGTCGATGATGATCGGGGAAGGGTTGCCTTGGTTGTAAACGCACGCACAGGTTCCGTAGTTGTAAGTAGCGTTTGGGCCACAATTCGGGGCCGTACAAGCGTTGGGCGAGCAAGACCCCGGTGTAGAGGGACAAGGGGGTAGAGTTGGAGCGGTTTGCGCTCCGCACTGCTCCGAATCGACATTTGAGGTTGAGAAGATCGAGCCTGCTGGAAACGTTATCGTTACATTCAAACCACTTTGGCTCGCTCCCATCGTGATGACCGAGTTACAGCTCGGATTGACTACCAGGCATTGAACTGCGGCAACTGCGACGGTTGCGCCACAGGTAACATTGCCTCCTGGGGTCGCTGACCCCGTCCCCGATACGCTGTTCCAATTGGGGACGTGCTTGTAAAAGGAACTAGTCACCGAGTACGCATGCTCTTGGAGTTGCCCTGTCATGCCCCAGTTGTCGCTGCATTCAACGGAGCACGGAGCGCCCGGCTGACCGATGTAGGTGCATGATTTCACGCCCTGTCCGGTCAGCCCGTGCCCGTAAGCGTCATCGGTGTGGTAGTTTCCGTTCAGGAAGCTGGTAGGGAAGGGAACAACGCTGCCTGTGGTGAAAACAGAGCAGGCGTTCTGTGCCGCGCAAGACACAGCCCCGAAAATGCTGCAGATGACAAGTAGCCCAAGAGTTCTCGCGATTGTCGACATACGAATTCCTCCCCGGTTCTCACCGGCTGCATGGTTGCACTTCTCTGGTTGAGTCTGAGCCAAGCTTACCGCTCGGTTGAGGTTTGCTTTGGGGCTGCCTTGGGAAGGGCGTTCCAGCCGCCTCGGAGTGGGGTCGCAAGCTCCCTTTGCAAGTCGGCTTCGGGTATGCCGCAGCGGTTAGAGACGCAGCAGAAACCACCTGTACCGAGATTGGGGCAGTCTGCATCTGGAATCGAGTGTGCGGTTAGCCATTCGGCCATTTCGGGAACCTCACGCAGGTGGGAGTGCAGCAGCCCACCTACTTCCGACCCTTTGGAGGTGTCTTCGCCCACTCCGCTGACCCGAGTGAAGGAGTCTTCGATCGCGTCCTTTTCATCGTTCGCTTCCCCTCCAAAGAGGAACATCGCCTTGTACGAGCTGCTCTTCCCCTTCGCGGTGATGCTTACCGAATACGAGGCGTAACGGTCGTAGACCACAGTCGAGGGTGTCGCCTCGTTCTGCATTTCCAGAACTTTACCGACAGTCCAGCCTAGCTCCTGGTCCAGCACTTCTTTTGCTTCTGGCTGTACAAGATTCCATTCGGAGACCGCACTCCGCCAAGAGATCTTGGGGAGGTCTGCATCCGTGTACTCGTGACCCTCAATTCTTACCTCGAGAACCTCGGTCGGCGGCTGCGGGAAAGTAACCAGGTCCACCCATTTCCTATTCTTGATATCGCTGAGCGGGCCGACTTTGAAGTCGCTCAGGCTGACATCGATCTTTGCATCGCTCAATCTGCGTGCGCTTTCAGTTTCGTCGATAGCCGCTCTGGCGGGCGAGTAGGATGCAAGTGCCAATTTGCTGACGGCGCCCAATTGGGAGAGGTAATCGAGTTTCGCGTAGTACATTCGAACGACCTGCTCCTCATGGCTCCGGCTGGGTTGGCCCTGTGCGTACGGTGTGAGCAGAGGGACTGCGATTGAAAACGTGGCGAGAAATGTGAGAACTGTGTGGCTTGATCTGGGACTAAAGTCGCGGCAACTGGTCACATTCATTGGGTCCTCTCCTCAACCTGGTTAAGTGTTAGGAGGAATATCCCGTAAGTTCGCTGGGAAGTCAAGGTAAATCGGAGTTTTCATTGTAAATAAATTGACGGTAACATAAAGTAGTTATTAGTCTAATAACACGCGCCTTCCGAGACTTATCGAGTGACGAGTCAGGTGTTCGGGCTACCGCAGCCGCCTGCGCAGCAGATCCAGCGCTTGCTGGGTGGTCCACTCTCTTACTCTTTGGCGGTCGCCGCGGAAGGTTTTTTCTAACTCTTCTACTTTGTCGGCGCTGCTCAGGGCTATGTGGACTAGTCCTACGGGCTTCTCTTCGGTGCCGCCGGTGGGGCCGGCTATGCCGGTTACTCCTAAGCCCAAAGTCGCGCCGGTTCTTAGACGGATGCCGGTGGCTAAGGCTTTGGCTACTTCAGCGGAGACTGCGCCGTGCTGGGCGATGAGTTCGGGGGAGACTCCGGCGAAGGCGTGTTTCAGGGTGTCGGAGTAGACTACTGCTCCTCCTAAAAAGGAGCGGGAGCTGCCGGGGACGGCGGTGATGCGTTCGGCGATCATGCCGCCGGTGCAGCTTTCGGCGATGGCGAGGGTTGCGTCGCGGAATCCTAGAAAGTAGAGGACGGTCTGGGCTAGGGAGTCGGCCTGCTCGTGACCGGAGGAGTAGAGCCAGTCTTCGAGGGCTTCTTCGAGGCGGCCGGCTAGCTCGTCGACTCGGGCCTGGGCGAGGGCGGGGTCGCGCTTGGCGCACTGGACGGTGAGCTGGATGTCTCCGGCATGGGCGAGGATGGTGGTTTCGACATCCTTGTAAGTGGTGTAGATGGGGGCGAGGAGCTTGTCGGCCTGAGACTCGGGGATCATGGCGGCGCGGAGGGTGCGCTTGGCAATGTGGCGCGGGGGCGCGATGGCCTTGATGCGGGGGAGACATTCGGCGTCGAAGAGGGGCTTGCACTCGGACGGGGGGCCGGGGACAAGCATGATGAGCTTGCGGTGGCCCTCGAAGGGGGTGTCGAGCCACTGGCCGGGGGCGGAGCCGTTGGGGTTGGTGAGGACGGTTGCGTCCTGAATGACGTCGGCCTGCTTGAGGTTGTTGCTGGGCAGGGGGATGCGCCAGTGGGCGGCGCGGGCGGCGAGGGCTGCTACGAGAGAGCCGTCGCGACGGATTCTGAGGTCGAGAGCTTCGGCGACGCATTCGCGGGTGAGGTCGTCTTCGGTGGGGCCGAGGCCGCCCATGATGACGAGTATGTCGATGCGGCCGAGGGCGATGCGGATGGCGTTGACGAGGTCTTTTTGGCGGTCGCCGACGATGGTTTTGAAGGCGACGGTGACGCCGATGGAGTTGAGCTTCTCCGTCAGGTAGAGGGAGTTGGTGTCCTGACGGAATGGGGTGAGCATCTCAGAGCCGACGGCGATGATTTCGGATTTCATAGAAGGGCAGGGAACAGGGATTAGGGGTTAGGGACTTAGGGATTAGAAAAGGCTTAGGCCTTCTATGCCTAGATCTACATCATAAATGGCGTCGTTGGTGGCGAGGACGGTGGTGCCGAGCGGGGAGAAGGCTATGCCGACCATGTTGGGGCCGGCGAGGACGAGGGAGGCTTCGCCGGCGGCGGTGATGCGGACCAGGCCGCGGCGGCCGTGGAGGCAGGCGCAGACGTAGATGTCACCTTCTTTGGAGAGAGCGAGGCCCTGGGGTCGGCCGAGTCCGCGATACCAGACGGAGGCTTCGCCGTGGGTGTCGATGGCCCAGATGGCGTCGTTGGAGTTGAGGGCTGGGGCGGTGACGAAGAGGGTGCCTTCCGCATTGACGGCGAGGTGATAGGCGGCGGGGCTGGGCTCGAGGGTGGCGTAGACAAAGATTTTGCGGTCGGTATCGATTTTGAAGATGGTGCCGCTGCGGTCGCCGACGAAGAGGTTGCCGGCGGCGTCAAAGACCGCGCCGGTGGCCACGCCCATGCCCTCGGCGTAGGTGGTGGACTCGCCGGAGGGGTCGATGCGGTAGACGTTGCCTTCGGCGCGGGAGGTGACGAACAGATCACCTTCTGGATTAAAAGCCAGGCCAGTGGCGTTGAGGATGCCGGTGACGAAGGGGGTTCCGCGGCCGTCGGGGGAGATGCGGACGATGGAGACGGGAGTCTGTTTGCCGCGGGGGCCGGAGATGGTGGCGTAGATCATGCCGGAGCGGCTGACGGCGGGGCTGGTGACGGGGTGCAAGCCGTCAGAAAGCTGGTGGGCGACGCGGAGGGGCGCGGCGTTGCTGGCGCCGGAGGGGCTGCGGACTTCAACCAGGCCGGTGGCGGCTTCTTCCGGGACGCGCAGAGCGAGGCGCGTGGGGCGGGACATGAGCACGTGGGCGGAGTAGCCATCGACCAACACGGCGGGTGGGCCGAAGGCGAGCGGACCGAGATGCGCGCCGAGCAGCTCGACTTCGCCGAGGGGCAGGGCGGCGGGGGGAACGATGTCGTCTATGCGCGGTTCGGGGAGAACTTCAGGAACGGAATGGGCACGAGGGCGGGGCATGAGGTGGCCTTCTGGAATTAGAACTGCAAAAAAGCGTTAGAAGTGCAGAAAAATGCGTAGAACCGATGCTACACCCAAAGCATACAGGCCTGCTGCGACATCATCGAATACGATTCCCCAGCCTTCGGGCAAGCTTTCGAGTTGACGCACGGGAAAGGGCTTGGTGATGTCGAAGAGGCGGAAAAGGATGAGGCAGATGAGCCCTTGGATCCAGTTGGGAGGGCAAAAGAGGAGTGCGATCCAGACGCCGGCGACTTCGTCGATGACGACGAATTGAGGGTCTTTGCGGCCGGACTCGCGGGCGACGATGGTGGCGGCGGGGATGCCGAGGCCGATGGCGAAGGTGATCCAGACGAGGAGGCCGATGAGCGTGGTTTGGGGGCTGGGGTGGCGGAGGAAGGTTTCAGCAGACCAGAGCAGGAATGCGGCAACGGAGCCCCAGGTGCCAGGGCCCGGCTTGCCGTAGCCAGCGCCGAAGAAGGTGGCGATGGTCCAGGCCCACGGGGTTTTCTTGATGGCGGAGTCTGTGGGCGGGTTAGTAGTCATCGGGATCGCTGGTCTTCGAGTGCCCTCCGCCAAAGACGCCGAGGTCTTCGAGGACTTCGGGGTCAAGGATGGGCGAGCTGATCTTGTAGACGCCGGAGGCCCACTTGCCGAGGTCGATCTTGCGGCAGCGGTCACTGCAGAAAGGGAAGTCTTCGCCGTCGAAGAGGACGAGTTCGGAGCAGGTGGGGCAGCGGAGTACTTTTGCGGATTTTTTCTTGGGTGCCATGGCTTTTTGAATTGGGCGAGTTGCCTTGATTCTATTTTCTCACCAGCAGGACGATGCCGGTGGACCAGGTCATTGGAGCCATGTGGAAGCCGGGGTGTGCGGCGAGTTTGTGGAGCAGATTGGTGGCCTTGGCGTCGTGACATTCCGGCCAGTTGGGCTGGGGCAGCATGTCGTCGATGACGTAGAAGCCGCCGGGAGCTACGAGGGCAAGGGCTTCGTCGCGGGACTCGTACTTGCCGGGCATGGCGTCGGCGAAAATCAGATCGAATTGCGGCTTGGGGCTGAGAGTGAGCTGGCGCGTGAGCCAGGCGGCGCCGTCTTCGAGAATGAGGGTGAGGCGCGGGTCGGTGCCGAGGGCTTCGCGAGCGACGGCTTGTACGGCGGGGTCGGTGTCGACTGAAACGAGGGTGGAGTGCGCGTCCATCCCCGAGAGCAGCGAGGCGGTGGCGAGGCCGGTGCCGGTGCCGAGTTCGAGCAGGCGACCATTGGGCTTGGACGCAGCCAGGACCTGGAGGAGCGCGCCGGTGCGGGGCTCGGAGGCCATGTTGAAGCTGAGTTCGGCGGTGCGGGACACGATGAAGGGCAGGGCGGCGGGTGCGGTGAGGAAGTCGATGTCTCGCATGGGGTCAGTCTATCGCGAGGGGCTATCGGACCCTGACTGCAAATGCAGGAACCAGGCCAGGACGGTCGCCTGACGCGGGTAGCACATTTATGAGAGCAGCTTCTCAAAATAGCGGACGGTCTTTGTTCCGTTGTGGATGGTAGCCGCTCCGACGGCCTTGAATCCCATGGCTTCATGAAAGGCATCGGAAGCAGGGTTGGGCGGATCGGCATTGATCTCGCAAACCACGCGTCGATGGCCTGCTTCGATTGCCCTGGCAAACAGATCCAAATAGAGCTTGCGGGCTAATCCCTGGCCACGCGCGGTGCGGGACACAATGACGCGGTCGATGTAAAGGAAGGATGAATGGCGGGCTTTGAACCACGCGAAATTCGGATTGGCGTAGAGGGCATTCTGATCGAGGGCGAGAAGCAGAGCAGTAGAGCCGTGATCGATGCCCCGTTCATAGGCGCAAAGCGCGAGCAAGGAACGTAGCCCGGCTTCGTCGAGAAGCGAAGTCTCGGCAGCATGGGCATTGTTGAGGGCCAGGATGATCGGAATTTCCGAAGCCTGGAGGTCCTGGATTTCGACGGGCTTGGGCGGTGTCCTCATGGCGTTGAGTAAGGCTTGAAATTTGCTTGGTTGCGGGCAGGAGTAATCCACCAGTCTGTTGCTCTAAAGGGGCCCGGCGAGGATTTTGGCCACCACATCGTACTCGTGGGCTTCGGTGATTTCGGCTTTGTAGAAGCGGCCGGGTTCCAGAGCGGTTACGCTGGGGCCGAGGTCGGAAAAATCATTGATGTAGACCTTGCCGTCGATTTCGGGGGCGTGGAACTGGGTGCGGCCTTCCCATAGGAGCGGCGTTTCTTCGGATTCGCCTTCGGCAAGCACAACCAGTTCGCGGCCGACCCACTGCTGCTTGGCTTGCTTGCTGATTTTCTGCTGCAGCTTCATGATGCGGCGCTTGCGGGCTTCAATGGTGCGCTTGGGGACTTTCTCGTTGAACGAGAATGCGCCGGAGCCTTCTTCATCGGAGTAGCTGAAGACGCCTAGCCAGTCAAACTTTGCGGCGGTAATGAATTCTTCCAGAACCTCAATATCCTGGACCCTTTCACCGGGGAAGCCGACGATGAAGCTGGTGCGAAGAGCGATGCCGGGGACTGCTTTGCGCACTTTCTCAAGTGTCTTCAGGAAGATGTCTGCTCCGGCGCCGCGCTTCATGGTTTTGAGCACGGCGGGGGATGCATGCTGCAGCGGAACGTCGAGATACTTGCAGATGTTGTCGTGCCTGGCGATGGTTTCAAGCAGCTTGTTGGTGATGCGATTGGGGTAGGCGTAGAGGAAGCGGAGCCAGCGGAGGTTGGGGATCTGCGCAATTGCGTTGAGCAGATCCGCCAGCCCATCTTTCAGGCCTAGATCTTCGCCGTAGCAGGTGGTGTCCTGGCCGATGAGGGTGATCTCCTCGACGCCGCGGGCCACCAGGTTCTGGGCCTCCGCAACCACCGACTCAAAGCGGCGAGAGCGGAACTTGCCGCGCAGGTTGGGGATGACGCAGAAGGTGCAGGGATGGTCGCAGCCTTCAGCGATTTTGATATACGCCGAAGATTTGGGCGTGGTCAAAAAACGCGGCGTGGATTCGTCGTAGAGGTAAGTGGGTAGCAAGTGTGTTGCGCCTTGCCAGTCGTCGCGGGTGAAGCGGCCCTGGGACTCGCGCAGGTCGCCTTCGGGGCGAAACTTTGTTGGTTCCGAAGTGATTCCCTCAGAGGCTAAAGCCCCGGCCGTTTCTGCGGACCCAATGCCAGGGCTAAAGCCCTGGCCTACCGCCCGGCTTTGCACATGAGTGTGCTTGTGGGTGCCGGCCTGGGATTCTTTGCCGGGATGCGTCACGGCGGCCTGGGTGCTGGTAAGAATGTTGAATGGCGACGGTGGCGCGGCGGCCATGGTCATTCCGGCGGCTTCCAGAATGGATTCCAGCTCCCCGGTGCCGACCACGGCGTCAACCTCGGGGATGGACTTCATGATCTCGTCGCGATAGCGCTCCACTAGGCAACCGGCGACGATGAGCTTGCGCGCCGAGCCGGAAGTCTTGTGGCGAGCCATCTCCAGAATGGTGTCGACGGATTCCTGCTTGGCTGTGTCGATGAACGAGCAGGTGTTGACGACGAGGATGTCGGCCTCGCCGGGAATGGAGGTAAGGCGCGCGCCAGCGCGGTCAAGCAAGCCCATCATGACCTCGGAATCAACGAGGTTTTTGGGACAGCCGAGGGAAACAAAGCCCACCACCGGGGCCGACTTCTCTATCATTGAGCTCACATCCTTATTGTACCGGGATGCGGCCTTTTAAGTTTTTCGCGGGTTGCCGGCCCGGGCTGCAAAGCAGAAGCCTGCCCGGCCCCAAACTGCATCTGAGAGAGGCAAACCGATGAGTCTTCACTGGTTGGGACACCTGTTGCGCAATGTGCGCGCGAACGAGAAGCACTCCCTTGCGCACCATCCGGCTCTGGCGGCCGTACCTCAGGTCATTCAACTCACCAGCACGTGGTATGGCGATTGCCAGCCGATGCCGCAGTGTGCCGCAGCCCTGGGGCAGGGAGAAAACATCTCTCCGCCGTTGCATTGGACGGGCGTGCCGGCGGGAACTGCGGAACTGGCGCTGGTGATGGAAGACCCCGATGTGCCCTTTCCGCGGCCGATCATTCACATGGTGGCCTACGGCATTGCGCCGGATAGCACCGGGCTGGCCGAGGGCGCGCTGCGCGAGGGCGCGAGCGGACTGGTTTTCGGCAAAGGGACGCTGGGCAGGCAGGGCTACTCCGGGCCGAGGCCGCCGCCGGGACACGGATCGCACCGCTACGTCTTTTACATATTGGCGCTCAGCCAAAAGACGCAGTTTGCGGTATCGCCGAAGTTGAAGGGATTCCTGGCTGGCGTAACGGGATCGATGATCGGGCGAGGCAGCCTGGTGGGGATGTTTGAGAATAAGTAGCTAGTGCGGTCGGAACGTGGCGGCGATCAGGTGACTTGGCACTCCATTCTCTGCGGGTGTGCGCTTGAGAAATACCGTGGCGGCAGCATCCTGCTTCAGGTAGGCGTTGAGGAATTCCAGCGTGTACCGGGCCATCCAGTCGTAGCTTTGGGCGCCTTCTTCCAGGGAATAGTCGGCCGGCGAAAACTGCTGAGCTTCTTTGCGGAACCGTTCGCTTCGCTGATACAGCGAGCTGAATTGAATGTGCGACACGGCCAGCATGCGGACGTGCATCAGATCGGCGTGCGTCCACTGGTTGAGCACATTTGGCGCAGCCGCGCCTTGATCCTTGCCCTGGCGTTGGGCATCCCAGGATTCCAATGTTTCCTCTGCGCGGCTGAAGACGAGCAATGGGATCGTCATGCGGTCGGGGTGAACGTCTCCGGCTTCTTGAGCGGTTGAAGGCGAGTAGCGGAAAGAGCCGTCCAGGGAGACCAGGGCGTTGATGCGCGGGTCGCGGGCCGATGCGAAAAGAGCCGCCATCCCGCCCCAGCTATAGCCGATGGCCGCGACCTTCGATAGATCGGCATCGGGCAGCGCCCTGGCTGAGTCGATGAGGAAGGAGATGTCCTGAGCCTCGGCGTTTGCTCCGGCAATATCAATGGTCATGGCGCGTGACGTCGCGCCCATGCTCGGGCTCGCGATGACTACGTAGCCATGGCTTGCAAGGTATTCGCAGAGTTCGATGTTCTCGATGGAAGGAGCATTGACGCTGGGCGCGTAGATTACGAGTGGGAAATGGCCAGGCTGAACGGGAGCATCGCGAATGGCCCAAGTTGACATTGCAGTTGTGCCGTGCGTGTAGTCTTCGACGAAGGATTGCGCGTTGCCTTGGGCGATTGGCTTGTCGAAGCTGGTTTCGGTGTGGATGAATGCGGCATAGTCGCCGATCGTCATTTTGGATGCTGCGGAGTTTTGGGCTGGATACCAGAGGAGAGCTTGAATTGGTCGGGGGCCTTCGGTGGCGGGTTGTCCTTGCGCGTCGGCTGGAGTCTGGAAGATGCGCGAGCGGTCGTATTGCTGATTCACGGTGAGCCCAACGGAATAGGGGCCGGGCTTCTCAGTGAATTGGAACTGGAAGGCAGCGGAGGACTGTGCGCGGGCGATCACCGGGCCCAGAGTGCAAAGCGCAACGAACGCAGCGGTAAAATGGACAAAGCGCACAGGAGGACTCCAGAGCCGCGAATGCAGCCAGTATAGGGGAAGGGATCGATGCTAGGGCGCGGTGCAAGCAAGCTGGACGATTCGGGTGTGGGAGAAAACGAGGTTTTGAAGGAGGCTTAATGCTGTGGATTAGCGGATGGGTCAGAGCCTTCAATAGCTTCGATCCCAGTGATCGAGACGGGAGCCTGCGCGGCGAGATAATGCACGATTGACGAATCAACGTCGTGGTTCTGATCGCCCCATTCGGAGGACAGCCAGGGTGCTCCGCTGTTAAAAGAGAGGACTAGCTTGGCATGGCCTGGCGGTTTGACGGCGTCGTTTGGTGCGATGTAGGTGATGGATTTGATGTCCGCGTACGGCAGTACTTTGCACGGTTTGAAGGCGTAGCCGCAGTCACGGATGGCGACAGGGCCGATTGTGGCATGCATGGGGAGTGCTAGGACCGTGAAGACGCCGATTGGAACAGCGGTGAGTGACGCGAGCCAACCGAAGACCCTGCGTGAATCGTAATAAACCTCGCCGCCGCGATAGCTCTTCGGCTGGTCGGCAGCCCATTCAACGTAGAGATTCACCAACCCTTGACCTGAGAATAGCGTCCAAATTCTCAGAGTTATCTCAAATGAAAGGGTCATCGCGCCAAAGAAGGGAAAGAACAGCCAGATGGCAAACTCTGGTTGGATTGAGAAGCCTTGGGGCAGGTCCGACCATGCAATGCGGCGATTCATGTCGTAAAGCAGGCCAACAGTCAGCACAAAAAAGGTGCCCGCGACGATTACGGTTAGAAAGTTCACGATCCACTGCCGATCTGCGAAAACGGCGTAGAGATCCTGGCGCTCATCGTCGGTGAAGTCCGTGTGGAAACGCCGGACATGGCTCGTAGACATAGGCGGAATCTCTTGCTTTCGATTATAGGCATCTGGGTGGGGAGTTCCGATTTTCGGCGGAGCTACAGTCGCCCGTTGCAGGCAGGATCCTGGTGGTAAAATCAATCAGTGCCGGGTCCTACGCGACGTAATCCCGCCAATCCCGCCAGGTCCGGAAGGAAGCAACGGTAACGGGCTAGTACGGGCGCAGTAGGTCACCCGGTACTTTTTGTTAGGGGCTAGGGGCCGGGGTCTAGGGTTTGGGTACGAGACCGGAGGGCCGTCCAGCTTCAAGGAGAAGTGCATTGAGCCTTACCGTTCGTCCTATTGTGGGCCGGCGCGCGAAGATTTCGGCGCTTGCCACTTACGTCCCGCCTGATGTGCTGACCAACAAAGACCTGGAAAAGATCGTCGATACCAACGACGAGTGGATTATGTCGCGCACCGGCATCAAGGAGCGCCATGTGCTGGCCAAGGGGCTGGGCGTGAGCGATATCTGCACGGAGGCGGCCAAGAAGTGCCTGGCGGTGCGGGGGATTGAGGCCAGCGAGGTTGAGTGCATCATCGTCGGCACGGTTACGCCGGACATGATGTTTCCCTCGACGGCATGCCTGGTGCAGGACAAGATTGGCGCCAAGGGTGCCTGGGGATTTGACGTTTCGGCGGGCTGCTCAGGGTTTGTGTTTGCACTGCAGGCCGGCGTGAAGATGGTGGAGAGCGGCGCGCACAAGATGGTTTTGGTGTGCGGTGCGGACGCCAATACGAGGATGACGGACTACACTGACCGGACTACTTGTGTTTTATTTGGCGATGGAGGCGGAGCGGTGTTGATTGAGCCGGCGGAAGAGGGCGAGATTGGGTTTATCGACTTTGTGCATGAGATTGACGGATCGGGCGGCGTGAGCCTGAACCTGAAGGGCGGGGGCAGCCTGAACCCGCCCACGCACGAGACCATCGACAAGAAGATGCACTTCATCTATCAGGATGGGCCAGCGGTATACAAGTTTGCCGTGCGCAAGATGGCCGAGGCGACCGCGAAACTGCTGGAGCGCAATGACGTGACCGGCGCGGACCTTGGCTGCTTTATTCCGCACCAGGCCAACAAGAGGATTATCACGGCGACAGCAGACCGGCTGGGGATGGATCCGGAGCGGGTGATCATCAATATTGAGAAGTATGGAAACACGTCGGCGGGGACGATTCCGCTGGCCATGGAAACGGCCGTGGAGCAGGGCAAGCTGAACAAGGGCGACCTGGTGCTGCTGGCCGCGGTGGGGGCTGGATTTACCGTGGGCGCGGCGCTGCTAAGGTGGGAGACCTAAAGACAGGGACTAGGGACTAGACGGCGGGCCGATCCTTTGGGGTCGGCCTTCCTTGTATGGAATGCTCACGAAGCAATTTCGGTGGGCGGGGTTACGGTAGCCCAGCGCTCGGCGATTTTGCTACCCTCGAAACGCCATTCCACGAATCCGTGAAACTCCATGCGCTTGCCGGTATGAGCGTTGGTGCCGTGCCAGCGGTTACGGCAGACAACGCGGTCGTCTTCCGCAACCATCTCGTCGATTTCGATGTGCAGGTCGGGAAATACCTGGTACATGGCGCGCATCATATCTTCATCGCCCTGGATGCCGGCTGGCTTGCCGCCTGGGCCGTCGTGATCATAGAAGTCCTCAGTCATGTTCACGCGGATGACTTCGGCTTTCCCGTGATTGACGAAGTCTTCAAAGTGCGAGCGGACATGGGCTTTCATCTCAACGGTGGACAGGGTTGTTGGCATGTGGAGTTCTCCACGGAAAGTGTAACCGGAGGAGATGGCAATTTGTCGCAGCCAAAACTTTTTCATTTTTCTGAAACAACTCATTGGTTGCCTTCATTTAGACTCTGGCATTGTCAAAACGAAGGAGATTGCGATGAAGATTGTGGTATGTGGTGCGACCGGTCAGGTTGGGAGCAGGATTTTGAACGAATTGCTTGAGCGGGGGCACGAAGTCACGGCGGTGGTGCGCGATCCGGGCAAGCTTGTGCCTCGGCCCGGTCTGACCGTTATCGAGGGAGACGTATCGAATGTGGAAAGCATCGTTGCCGCGTTGCCAGGCGCGGATGCGCTGGTGAGTGCGTATGGACCTGGGCCGGAGAATCCTGAACTTCTGCTTGGGGCGACAGAGAAGCTTCTTGAGGCCGCCAAGGCCAGCGGCGTCCCGCGGTTTCTGTGGGTGGGCGGAGCCGGTGCGCTTGAGGTTGCGCCTGGCGTCACTTTGATTGCCAGCGGACATTTGCCGGCGGAGTGGATGGGAATTGCGGTGGCTCATTCCGATGCGCTGGAACTAGCGCGGAAGTCCGATGTCAACTGGACATGCCTGGCGCCCTCGGCCTTTTTCGAAGCAGGAGAGCGGACCGGGAAGTTTCGGTTAGCGAAGGACAGCCTGATCTCTGATGAACAGCACAACAGCCGCATTTCGTTTGAGGATTATGCGGTTGCCCTCGTGGATGAGCTCGAGAACCCACGCCACGAAGGACAGCGGTTTACGGTTGGATACTAAGGCGGTATTCCGGCAGAATGCCGAGGCTGGCGGCGGTGCGGAAGAAGACCCTCATGCCATCGATGCATTCCTCATCCAGGACGTAGTGAATGTTCGCGGTGAGATAGGTGCGGATAGTTTCTTCGGGAACCGGGATGCGCTGGGACCACTCGGCTACCAGGGTGTCGATATTTTCGAGACCGTGGATGCGGGATTGGATCAGATCATTAGCGACACTCTCATCCAAAAGGCTGCCGTGCGCAGCACCCCAGATGGCGGAAACGAAGGGGACACCCATGCGCGAGGTCCATTCTTCTGCCAGGTCGAGGTAGATGAGTTGCTCGCCAGTGCGCTCGAAGCGGTTGGCCTGCTCTTCGAGGGCAAGCAGGGCGGGGTCGCCGATGAGGATGGCGGCGTCGGCTTTCTCCAGCATGGGGTCCAGGTCGGCGTGCGCGGGGAGGAACGGAACGTCCGGGTTGCCCCAATGATGAAACAGGATTCGCGCGTAGGCCAGGGTGGTGCGGCTGGCGGTGTCTGCGGCGACGGAGCGGAGAGATTGGATGTGGTGGCTGGCGCGATGAACCAGCAGCAGGGAGCGCACGCGATTTTTTGAGGCGATGGTGCAGCCCGGCAGGATGCGCAGGGACGGGTTGGCGGCGAGGGCGGCGATGGGGACGAGGCCGATGTCGGCCTGTCCGGAAGCCAGGCGGTCGGCGCATTCGGAGGGCAGCATGCGGTCAATCTGGTAGCGCTGGGCGAGATGGGCGCTCAGCGGCGGATGCTCGAAGTCCCACATCAGGGGCGCGGGGTTGAGGAAGTTGATGGCGGCGATGCGCAGGGGGCTCAAGGGTCTGGGACTCAACGTTCGAGAATTAGCGACGGGATTCACTTGTACATAGATTATCAACTTGGTGGAAGGGTGCGGTGACGGCCGAACCGGTGTGACGGATGACCTTTACAGGGCAAAACTGGGCCGATAAGGTTGCGGAATTCCTTTGAAATGACTAATGGGTTTCCTTTGAAGAAAGAAAGAGTGTGCAAATTCTGGCCGTCGGTGGGTTGGCAATGACTGCTTCAACAAGTGAAGGCGTGTTGCCGGCCGCGATTGCGGCATTGGACGAAGACCGGCTGGCGTGGCTGGCGCTGGTGCTGAGCCCTGGGCTGGGGCCGAAGCGGATTGTGGATGCGGTGGCGCGGCTGGAGTCCGCTAGCGAGATCTTTGCCATGCCATTGACAGGCCTTGAGGCGCTGCGGTTTCCGGCGCAGGCAGCGCAGTTCATCTTTGACGGCAAGGCACGGGTGGCGGCGGAGCAGGAGTGGGCGCAGGTGGCGGCGCAGGGCGCAACGCTGGTGACCTACGGCTGCCAGGGGTACCCGGAGCGGCTGAAGGAGATCTACGATCCGCCGCCGGTGCTGTGGGTGCGTGGCGATGCGAACCTCCTGAAGCGGCCGGCGATTGCGGTGGTGGGCACGCGCCATCCTTCCCCCTATGGGTCGGGAATGGCGGAGATGCTGTCGCGGGATCTCGCAGTACGGCGACTGCTGATTGTGAGCGGGATGGCGCGGGGAATCGATAGCTGTGCGCACCGGGGGGCGCTGGCGGCGAGGATGCCGACGGTGGCAGTTTGGGGTACGGGGATTGACGTCGTCTATCCCAAAGAGAACAAGAAGCTGGCCGAGGAGATTCTGGAATTGGGTGGGGCAATCGTGAGCGAACTGCCGATGGGGACGTTTCCCGCGCCACAGAACTTTCCCCGGCGCAACCGGATTTTGAGCGGGCTGAGCATCGCGGTGCTGGTGGTGGAGGCGAGCGAGAATTCGGGAACCCGGGTGACGGCGCGCTGCGCATCGGAGCAGAACCGCGATTTGTTCGCGGTTCCGGGCAACGCGACCAGCAAAGGCTCGTGGACGCCTAACACGCTGATTAAACAGGGCGCCACCCTGACAGCGACGTGGGAGGACGTGTGGGAAGAGTTGCCCTCCCATGTGCGGCTGGAACTGGATGCGGCGGGGGTGAATGAATCGAAAGTGGAGAAGACGGCATCTCTTCTTCCGGACCCGGTGCTTCGGCCTCAGGAGGTCATGGTGCTGGAGGTTCTCCGCTGCGACGCCAGCCTGCAGATCGATGAGGTTCTGGAACTGCTGGAGACGCAACTCACTTCGTCCGAGGTGTTTACGGCGTTGTTTGAGCTGGAGATGGCGGGGCGTGTGCGAGGTCTGCCGGGGAAGAACTACGTCAAAACAATGGGCAAGGCGTAGGGGATAGGGGCTTGATGGGGTTTGGATTTCCGATTGAAACGGAGCATACTGTTGCCATGGCTACGATGCCCTCGAATGAATTCGAAGATCCTTTTGTGACGGTGGAGGAGTATCTCCATACCAGTTACCGGCCGGACTGCGAAAACGTGGATGGACGGATCGAGGAGCGCAACGTGGGCAAGTGGCAGGACGCGCGGGTTCAATGGCTATTGGCAGCCTGGTTTTTTACCCATGAGAAGGAATGGGGCATTATCGGCAGCACGGAGCAACGGGTCCAGGTATCGCGGAGCCGGATTCGGGTGCCTGAACTGGTGGTGCTTACAACAGGCCCTCAACCCGATGTTTTGACCGACCCACCGCTGCTTGTGATTGAAATCCTGTCTCCGGACGACAGTTATTCCGATACTCAGGAGCGTGCGCAGGACTACCGGGCAATGGGAGTCAAGACGATCTGGATCATCGACCCAAGAAGACGATCCGGCCGAATGTGTTCCGGGGTGGAGTGGGTTGAATCCTCTCGCCTGGAGGTGAAGGGCACCTCTTTGTATGTGAACCTCCCTGAGATCTTCAGCCAGTTGGTCTCTTCTTGAAGATGTTCTGGTCACGGGTTAGGCTTGCTCTTCAGAATTATCAACCCGACGGTTGCAAGTCACGTTCCGAGCTTGATCGAAACCGGGACGCGTAGCTGGGCTGTTGGCTTTGCACCAGTCCCAAACCTGGTGCAGGCAGCAAAAAAATTTCGGCGGCAGGTTTGTCGGAGCATTTACTCTCTTCTTCATCGACTATCCATATAGGTAAGTGGAGAAATCTGCGGGGGTTCGGCACCGCACGGGGATGGTTTGCGTATCGGGAGATTGAAGTCGCGACCGGGCGAGATGCACAAAGCTGAGTGGAAACCGGACGGTATTCCGTGGTAGGGTGCAACATTTGTGGGGTGGTTTTTCGCGAGGCGGAACGAGCAGTAGTTGCTGTGGCCGCATTTTGGGCATCAAACGCGTGAAATCGAAGTGTCTGATTCTGAGTCAAACAGGGCGGACAGGTTAGAGTGGTCTAGGAATAAGGATGGCAATGAGCAAATCACTGGTGATCGTCGAATCGGCGACCAAGGCGAAGACGATTGAGAAGTATCTGGGCAAGGGCTTTGAGGTGCGTGCGTCGGTCGGGCACATCATGGACTTGCCGAAGAATGACATTGGCGTGGAGCTGAAGCATCGGACGTTCGAGCCGGAACTGATCGTGTCTCCAGGCAAGGAAAAGATTGTCGACCAGCTAAGGAAGCTGGGATTGGCCGCGGATGAAATCTTCCTGGCGCCTGACCCGGACCGTGAAGGCGAGGCGATTGCGTATCATTTGGCGCTGCAGCTTGGGACGTCGGCCAAGGAGCGGAAGAAGATTCGCCGCGTGACCTTCAACGAGATCACCAAGAAGGCCGTACAGGAGGCTTTCAAGCACGCACGCGACGTGGATCAGAACTTGGTGTATGCGCAGCAGACGCGGCGCGTGCTGGACCGGCTGGTGGGATACCAGATCTCTCCGCTGTTGTGGGACAAGGTGCGTCGCGGCCTTTCGGCCGGCCGTGTGCAGACGGTTGCGGTTCGGCTGATTGTGGAACGCGAGCGGGAGATCGGCGATTTCAAGCCGGTGGAGTATTGGACGCTCGACGCTCAGCTCCATCCTGAGAACCAGGCTGCCAAGAGTTTCAAGGCGCGATTTGTTGGAATCGATGGCGAGCCGGTGCGAGTTTCAAACGGCAAGGACAAGGACGGCAAAGACCTGTTCCTCTCCAACGCCGTTGCCGAGAAGCCGGCGATGGATGCAGTGGTTGCGGCATTGGACAAGGCTCAATGGTCGCTGGTTTCGGTGCAGTCGAAGGAGCAGCAGAGGCGACCTGTGGCTCCGTTCATCACCAGCCAGTTGCAGCGGGATGCGTCGAGCAAGTTGGGATTCAACGTGCGCCGCACCATGGGCGTGGCGCAGAGGCTGTATGAAGGCGTTGAAATCGGCTCCGAAGGCCTGGTGGGCTTGATTACCTACATGAGAACTGATTCGCCGCGCATTGCGCCCGAAGCGATTGAAGGCGTGCGGGCATGGATCGGCAAGAACCTGGGAGCGAGGTACCTTCCTGCGTCAGCCAATATTTACAAGGGCAAGAAGGATGCACAGGATGCGCACGAAGCAATTCGTCCGTCGGATGTGACGCGCTCCCCGGAGTCGATTGCGCGCTATCTGACCGAGGAGCAGCTGAAGCTTTACCGGCTGATCTGGCAGCGCTTTGTCGCATCGCAGATGGTGCCCGCGGTGTTCGATATTACTACGGCGAAAATTGCAGCGGTTTCCGCGAAGACGGGCAAGACTTACGACTTCCGCGTGTCGGGATCGGTGTTGCGCTTCGATGGTTTCTTGAAGGTCTACGAGGTTTCAGAAGACAAGAAAGACGACGAAGACGACGAAGCGGGCAACAAGCTGCCCAACCTGGACAACGTGAAGAGATTGGAGCTTGAGAAGCTCGAGCCTGAACAGCACTACACGCAGCCGCCTCCGCGCTTCAACGAAGGCTCGCTGGTAAAGGTGCTGGAAGAGCGCGGCATCGGACGGCCTTCGACCTATGCGTCCATCATCAACACCATTCAGGATCGCGAGTATGTGACCAAGATCAGCGGGCGGTTTTATCCGACTGAGATTGGCACGGTTGTTTGCGATTTGCTGGTGAAGAATTTTCCGTACATCTTCGATATCGCATACACGGCCAAGCTGGAAGAAGAGCTGGACGATATTGAAGAGGGAAAGGAGAAGTGGACCGACTTGATGAACGGGTTCTACGACCACTTTGAGGAGGAACTCAAAGATGCCGATAAGAACATGGAAAACATCAAACGGAGGGAGCAGCCGACCAAGGAGATCTGCGAAAAATGCGGAAGTCCGCTGGTGCTGAAGTGGGGCAAGTTTGGCAGTTTCTATTCCTGTTCAAACTTCAGCAGGAATGCGCCGGTGACCGTTGCGATGGGCCCCTGGAAGAAGGACCCGAAGGCAGTGACGAAGAAGATCACCACGGCGCTGGATTTTCCGATGACGGTGCGAGCCACGATCGAGGACGCAAGCGTGTACTCGAAGGAGGTTGCGAACGCCAGGGAACTGGTTGCAGCAATTGAAGCGGCGGAAGATGAGTCGGCGGCAAAAGGCAAGAAGATATTTGTCGAGCAGGTGAGTTGCGACTTTACCAAGGAAAACACCGCCGGCAAGCCGGACCTGAATACGCCGGAGGTGCAGGAAGCAGGTGAGCAGGAAGAGTACTGTGACAACTGCGGCCGGGTAATGATTCTGAAGCGCGGGCTGTTTGGGCCGTTCATGTCGTGTCCTGGGTATAACGAAGATCCGCCCTGCAAGACGATTCGCAAGCTGAGCCAGAAGCAGCAGCAGAAGCAGTCCGCGCCGAAACCCACCGGTGAAGATTGCCCGGTGTGCGGCAAGCCGCTGGTGCTTCGGCAGGGAACCAATGGGGAGTTCGTTGCCTGCTCTGGCTATCCCAAGTGCAAGTATGTGAAGCAGAACCTGATCGAAGGCATGAAGTGCCCCAAGTGCGGCACCGGAGACCTGGCCGAGCGCAAGGCGCGCCGCGGAACTATCTTCTGGGGTTGCACGAATTATCCGAAGTGCGACTTCACGTCGAACAACAAACCGGTGGCGCAGAAGTGCCCGGAGTGCGGCAGCCCGTACCTGGTGGAGAAGGTGCTGCGGTCGGGGGTTTATCTGGAGTGCCCGAACAAGAAGAAGGCCGGCGAGGAGGAAGCACCCGCCAAGAGGGCAGCGGCGAAGAGCGCGAAGAAGGGCGCGGCGAGCGTCGTATCGCTGGCGATACCTGGCGCGCCAATCGTGTGCAGCTTCTCCGAGCGGATCGGGGATGCTCCGACCTTGCCGACGGCTGAGACGCACGGACCGGTGGTTGAGCTGAAGGGTGGGAAACGGGAGCTGCAGCCGGCTTAAGGTCAGGAACGAGGGACCTGGTGTGACAGAGTGAACAGGAAAGAGATCATTATCCTTGGCGGTCCCAACGGGGCTGGCAAGACTACGACGGCACGCATTTTGCTGCCGGAGTTCCTGGAGCTCCATCCGTATCTCAACGCGGACGAGATTGCGCGCAGGCTTTCGCCGGACGATGTGGAGAGTGCAGCATTTGCAGCCGGGCGACAGATGATCCTGGAGATGCGCGCTCTGGTGCGGGATGGGACGAGTTTTGCGTTTGAGTCGACCAGGTCAGGCCGCTCCTAAATCCCAATGCTGGAACGCTGCAAGGCCGATGGATGGCGCTTGACCCTCATCTATCTCTGGCTACCGGCGCCCGGTGCGGCGCTCGCCCGGGTTACTCGGCGAGTGGGCGAAGGAGGCCATAGTATCCCGCCGGATGTGATTGTCAGAATGTACTTCGCCGACATTGCGAATATGCGGAACGCCTATCTTCCGCTGGCGGATGAGGCGGAAATCTATGATAATTCAGACAGGGCAAGGATTATGATCGCCGAAAAGCGCGAGAGCCATGGGCTTCTTGTCCATGATTCCAAACGTTGGGCTGAGATTGAGGAGGCCACAGATTGAAGAACCTAACATCGGACGAGCTTCACACTGCAATTGGTCAGGCACTGGCAGAGGTTTCCCGCCGACTTGCCTCCGGCGAACTCGACGGCTCAGGTCGCTATTACACCGACGAGGAACTTGCGGCTGGCGCGGCCACCGGCGGTGTGCGTCCCGCCCCTAAGGCGAAGAAGGCAAGCGCGGCCTGAGCGCGAGCACTTCGGAACAGCACATTGCGGGTTGAATCCGTTACTATGGTCGAGCGGAGAAAAGACCAATGGAACGCATGCTCGCAACACCGGCCGATGCCGAAATCATTCTGAAACTTTACCAATTGCGAACTGAACCCCTGATGCGCGAGGCGCGCGCCTGGATTACCGGCGAGTGGTGGCCGGAGACTGCAGAAGAGTTCTTCGCCGTTCCCAACAACCCTGCCCACCCCCATAATGCGCACTTCCGGCAGGTAATTACCTACTGGGAGATGGCGGCTGCGATGGTGCTGCATGGCGCGGTTTCCGCTGAGCTTTTTGTGGACTGCAACGCCGAGGGATTCTTTCTGCTGGCCAAATTCACGCCGATTCTGCCTGAGATTCGAGAGAAGAGTCCAGGCTTCCTCACCAAGACTGCAGAGCTGACCGAGCGGTTTTCAGCAGCGTCTCAGCGTTTCGAAAGTGTCCTCAGGACCGTGCAGGCACGCAAGACGCGCATGGCTGCACTGCAGGAAGCCAACGCCTGACCCTCTTGTGCCGCAAACACGGTGGCGGAAAACCCTTGCCGAAAGGCTATCCAAAGAGGATGATGAAAGCGTATTGAGAGTTCGATTCCCCTGGAGGTTTCCCATGAAGCGTGTAGCTGCTTTGATTTCTGTAGTGCTTGTTTTTGCTCCCCTGTCGGCCTTGGCGGCCGATACCACCATCAATGGATGGGTTTCCGACGCGATGTGCGGCGCCAAGCACGCCGGCAGCGGCGCGGCGTGCGTGAAGAAGTGCATCGAAGGCGGTGAAGCCCCGGTGTTTGTGGATGAAGCCAAGAAGGAAGTCTGGACCATCGACAACCCGGATGCGGTGAAGGGCTTCTACGGCGACCACGTCACCGTGACAGCCAAGGCCGATGCCGACAAGAAGACCGTCCACATCGTTTCCATTGCTGACGCCAAGTAGCGCCGATGCCAAGTAGGTTCATCGTGCCAGGATTGTTTCGAATTGCACTCGCCACGGCGAAAAAACTCTGGTAGTGTCATATCCGTTGACTCAGAGTTCGCCCTTTCTCAAGCGGGACGGGCTATGAATCAGCGGGTTTTGACTGGGTATACGCCATGGCGAAAGCAATCTGGAACGGCAAAGTGATTGCCGAGAGCGACGCGATAGAAGTGGTCGAGGGAAATGTGTATTTCCCCGAGACCAGCCTCAAACGGGAGTATTTTCGCCCCAGCAGCACCACCTCAACCTGCCCCTGGAAGGGGCAGGCGCGCTACTTCAACCTGCTGATTGAAGGGCAGGACAACCCGGATGCTGCCTGGTATTATCCTGACCCCAAGCCGGCGGCGCGGAGTATCAAGGGGTATGTGGCTTTCTGGCGGGGCGTGGAAGTTGAAAGGTAGCAGGCGAGAATTGATGCAAGGCACTTTCCCGGCTGCTCTGCTTGCCTTGATCCTTGCCGTTCCCCTGGCAGGGTGCGAACGCCGAATTCCCCAAACCACAGCTCAGGCGACCGCGCCAACCCTCGTCGGCGACGCCGCACACCCTGGCAAGACCACCGGGTGGTTGGATACCAAGCTCTATTTCGGGCTGGGACCGGCAGATCAACCTGAAAAAGGCGTCAGCGAAACCACATGGCGAGCATTCCTCGATAAAGAGGTGACGTCGCGTTTTCCAGACGGGCTGAGCGTGGTGGATGTCTATGGGCAATGGCAGGGAGCCAAGCAGACCACGCCAGAGCGACTCAGGTCGAAGATGCTGATCGTTGACTATCCAGACACGCCCGAGAACCAGGCCAAGGTGGAAGCGATTCGCTCGGCGTGGAAAAAGATGACCGGCGACCAGTCGGTGTTGCGCGTTACGCAGCCGGTGGACGTTTCGTTCTAGGGGCGGCCTTTTTTCTCAATCGTCCACGACAAGATCTATTTCAAAAACAGCGCAAGCGGGACTGCCTCGCCCATGGCCTTGTAGCCCGCAGGCGAGGGATGGAGGTGGTCTCCCGAGTCATAGGCCGGCTGCAGTTGTTCGGGGTGCGCAGGGTCCCGGACCACGGCGTCGAAATCAATGACCGCATCAAAGTGACCGGCTTCGCGGATCCACTGATTGACTGCCTGACGATCAGCCTCGTTGGGCGGGGTGGGGTGGTAGTAGCCTGAGCCGACATACGGTGTGATGGTCGCCCCATAGACCAGCAGCCCGTGGGCATGGGCGCGGGCAATGACCTGCTGGTAGGCTCCGACTATGCGCTGGACGAAGGCAGCGTGGTCGGCTGGAGGTAATTCCCCTCTCAGCGACAGTCCGCCAAGGTCGTTTACTCCTTCAAAGACGATAACCCAGCGGACGCCGGCCGGGGCCAGCACATCGCGGTCGAAGCGGGCCAGGACATTGGGACCAAGGCCGTCGGTCAGCAGGTGGTTGCCGCCGATGCCCTCGTTCACCACGCCGATGCTGCGGGCGCTGGGTGAGCCCTGGAGCCGGGAAGCCAGCACATCCGTCCAGCGATCGTTGCTATTGGTTGTCGCGCCGTGGCCGTCAGTGATTGAGTCGCCGAGCGCAACCACCGCAACAGCTGCCGATGCGGCCAGCACGTCGATTCCGGCAACCTGGTACCAGTGGTCAATGTGTTTTGCGTCCGCCATTCCTGCAGCGGTGACCTGGTTCCCATGCACGTAATACGAGGTGGCGCGGGAGCCGGGGTGGCCTGTCTCGCCGGTCGGCGGCGCATCGATATAAAATGTGACTGCAAGGTCAGACAGCGGAGCCGTCGCAAAATCCAGCGGGTCGGAGACAAACTCCGCACCCGGTGGGACGACCACGTCGGCGCTTCCCGCGAAGGTCAGCGGCCTGTCGCTGCCGGGGACGATTGTCGAAGTCGACGGGGAAACCGGCCGCGCAACGTGAACGGAAGTGAAGCGCAGCGCCTGGGTTCCAAAGGCGTTGCTCAGGTGCACGCGCAGCGCGGAACCGCCCAGGGACAGGTGGAAGATCTGGCGCAAGGTGGCGTCGCGCAGGTCATCAGGCGGAAGCGCATTCTGCGGTTCGGGGATTTGCTGAGAGGCGGCCCAGCTGGCCACCCAGTGCTGCGCCGCGACCCCGCTGAGAGCGTCGGACTGGGTTTGAAAGCCAGATCGGGCCCAGGCGAAACTTGCAACTAAAACGCAGGCAGCATACGTCAAGATTCTTAGTGTCTGTTTCATCGGGAAGGGTATACCATTGTCGCCGCTAGTAAATCGCTTTTTTTAAAAGCTTAGCAAGCATATCACTTCTGGAGCGTAGCCGTGAATCCTTCGTTTCGAGCGTTTGCATTCCTTGGTTGTCTGTGCGGCACGCTGTCAATTTCGAGCGCCGCCATGGCACAGAGTTCCTCAGCCCCGCCGCCGGTGACCTTTACCGATGACCAGGACCACCAGAACATGATGGACCAGCTGGGCATCAAGGCGCTGAGGCCGGGGCCGAGCGGGAACGAGAAGGCGCCCAACCACGCCAACTTCGATGAGTCCCTGGCGAATCCGTTTCCGAATATCCCTGATCCGCTTACGCTGGATAACGGCCAGAAAGTGACGACGGCAAAGGAGTGGTGGGACGTGCGCCGTCCTGAGCTGGTGGAAGGCCTTTCGAAGTATGTGTATGGACGTATCCCCGTCGATGTGCCGAAGGTGAATTGGACCGTGACCGCTGTCGATCACGAGATGATGGGATTTACACCGGTGATCGCCAAGGACCTGATCGGCGAGGTGGATAACTCGGCATATCCCGCCATCAAGGTGCGCATTCACATGACGCTGGTGACGCCGGCCAATGCCAAGGGACCGGTGCCAGTGCTGATGATGTTTGGCCGGGCCGGGTTTCCCGCGCCCCATGAGCCTTCGCCTGATGAGTTGGAGCGCGTGAATGCTGCCTGGAAGGCCGTGCTGGTGCAGCAGGACCCTTCGCTGAAGGACGTGATGGCGCAGCACCCGGCGTGGCAGCCGATGAAGAACACACCGTTTGCGTTTCCGGAGATGAATGCGGATGGCGACCCTCCCAACAACTGGCAGCTGATCGCGGCGGGTTGGGGATTTGTGCTGTTCGACCCGGCCAGCGTCCAGGCCGACAACGGCGCTGGAATCACGCGCGGCATCATTGGCCTGGTGAACAAGGGGCAGCCGAGGAAGCCGGAAGACTGGGGAGCGCTGCGGGCCTGGGGATGGGGCGCGGCCCGTGGGCTCGACTACCTTGAGACCGATCCGGCGGTGGATGCGAAGCACGTCGGCATCGACGGCGTTTCCCGCTACGGCAAGGCGGCGCTGGTGACCATGGCGTTTGACCAGCGCTTTGCCATGGTGCTGGTGGGCTCGTCCGGCAAAGGCGGAGCCACGCTGCTGCGACGCAACTATGGTGAGGCGGTTGAGAGCCTGACCGGTGGCGAATACTACTGGATGGCCGGCAATTTCATGAAGTATGGTGCCTCCGATGCGACCTTCGGCCCCAAGACGCCGGGCGACCTTCCCGTCGACTCGAACGAGCTGATTGCCTTGTGCGCACCGCGGCTGACGTTTATCAGCTATGGCGCTCCGGAAAAAGGAGACGCCAAGTGGTTGGACCACGAGGGCAGCTTCATGGCCACGATCGACGCTGGCCGCGTGTTCGAGCTGCTGGGGGCCAAGGGGCTCGACATCCCGGGTGACTACAAGACGGCGAAGATGCCGCCGATCAACGAGGCACATCTGGATGGGCAGTTGGCGTGGCGTCAGCATGACGGCGGTCACACCGACGCGCCGAATATGAAGTGGTTCATCCAGTGGGCGGAAAAGTTCATGGGCTACAAGCCGGGGCAATAAGCTCTCATCGTGACAAGGTTCTAAGAACCTGTCCAAAAACTGAGCGATGAACCTCGGAAGGAATATGCGGCAGGGATTTGGCTGTTTAGTTTTGAGGCATGTATCCGAGTGATTTGACGGATGTTCAGTGGTCGAAGCTGGAGCCGCTCT
>Ga0302320_10006686_pt1 | contig 25518 bp, 24 predicted proteins | sample Bog_T0_3_FD_202130 | JGI IMG/M metagenome (GOLD analysis project Ga0302320, IMG submission 202130) | Peat permafrost microbial communities from Stordalen Mire near Abisko, Sweden - Bog_T0_3 | ecosystem: Environmental > Terrestrial > Soil > Wetlands > Peat | place: Sweden: Abisko, Stordalen Mire... | reverse complement strand
GCCATCCACGTCGTTCAGTTTAAGTAAATCGGATGGTTTGCATAGAATTCGCCACGGCGCTGGATCAGGTTACGGTAATACACTAAAATATTGATGATCCACGACGTGGATGGCCGGGACAAGCCCGGCCATGACGGAAATGGAGCAGTTATTTCTGCGATTCTCCTTAGCGCGTTCCCGGAGAGGTGACGAGCGCGCGCGGTCTATTTCACCACGAACCCGCTGCCGGAAACCTCAAACACCTCGCCTTGCCCATTGACGCCGCCGGCGTTGGTCGTGCCGAACAAGTTGCCGCTGGAGTCGGCGACGAGATTGCCTTGCGGTTGCTGGCCGTTTGCGCCGTTGAATGTAACCAAAACTGTTGCCGTAGTTGCGTAGCCGGTCGCCGTTTTGGCAATTTTGAATACGGTTCCGTCATAATTATGTCCTCCTGCCCAAGTGGCGCCGAACAGATTGCCGGCAGCATCGATAATGACGCCGCCCTCTGGTCCAAACGGTCCCGGACCGGAGTCAGGGAGGTTGATCAAGCTTTTGTAGGTATATCCCGCGCCGACTTTGATCAACTCAAAGACCGTGCCGCCAGTAAAGTTAGCCCCTCCTTCTGACGTGGTTCCGAAGATATTTCCCTTCGAATCGAAGGAGGGGTTAGCCATCGGCAGAGCTCAGTCCGACGCGTAGCCGAAATTGTGCAGCGTCGTAGCGGAGTTGTTGTAGCCTGTCGCAGTTTTCAAAATCTCAAACGCCGTGCCTCCCCACCCTGGTTCCTTCAACGTACCGTATTGACTTGTTGTTCCTAATAAATTGCCGTTCGAGGCTTTCACGAGGCCTGCTTCTGGCAATCCTCCGTTATTCCCGTCGAACATTACGATCGGCGTCGCCGACGTAACGTAGGCGGAACCGCTCTTCTTCAGCTCGAAGACCCCGCCTTTAAGAATGGCAAAGTTCTGAGCGGCAAAATCTGCAGCTCCGAAAAAGTTGCCCATCGAGTCCATCGCGAGTGAACCGATGGGTTCGTCCAACGCGTCCCCGATTTTCGTTAAATTGCCAAGTTTGGCTAGAATTTTCACTGACTTTCCATAAATACCAGATGAACGCATAATTTCAAAAACGACGCCGCCATAGTTTCCGTAGATGTCAACATTTCCGCCAGATTGCGTAGTCCCAAACAAATTCCCGCTGGAATCAGCGATCAGTCCGCCGGTCGGCGTCTGGCCGTTCGTACCGTTGAAACTGGCGATGACGCTCGGGGTTTTTGCAAATCCGGTCGCTGTCTTGGCGATCATGAACACCTCTCCGTCGCCATTGGCGCCGCCGCCCGAGGTCGTTCCGACGAGATTGCCGGCGGAATCGATCATCACGCCGCCCATGGGCGCCGCGCCGTTGACGCTGTTGAAGCTCCAAGTCGTCAACTTGACCGTCGGGGGCGGAGCGTAAGAGGGCGGCAATTCCGCGCTCTGCTGCGCCGACGCCCCCGTGCTTGCCCCCATTCCCAACACCAGGCCCAGCACGCAAGACTTCCAGACGCCGTAACGATAGACGCTTTCAAGACCGTCAATATTCATCGCTACACTCTCAAAACGTGTGTATGGAACAGAAACAACCCTAAGTCGTTAGGTTTATTCTCTGTTAAATCCGGTGCGAATGTCAACGCGAATCACAGGCGCGCGTGGGTCATGGGAAATCGCTGCGGTGCGGCGTCGGCCAAGCAATGAGAACGCGAAGCGGCGCGCTCGATCTCCGCCGCCGAACTTGCGAAACCCCCACGCCTTGTTTATCGCCCCCTTCAGCCCCGCGAACCCGGACGGCCCATGACCCAACCTCATCTTTCCTACGCCCAGGCGGGCGTCGACATCGACGCCGGCAATGCGATGGTCGAGGCGATCAAGCCGATGGTGCGCGCGACGCGGCGGCCGGGCGCGGACGCCGAGATCGGCGGCTTCGGCGGCCTGTTCGATCTGAAGGCCGCCGGCTTCGTCGATCCGATCCTGGTCGCGGCCAACGACGGCGTCGGCACCAAGGTCAAGATCGCCATCGAGAGCGGGATTCTCGATACGATCGGCGTCGATCTGGTGGCGATGTGCGTCAACGACATCATCGTCCAGGGGGCGGAGCCGCTGTTCTTCCTCGATTATTTCGCCACCGGCAAGCTCGACCCGCAGGCCGGCGCGGCCATCGTCAAGGGCATCGCGGCGGCTTGCCTCGAATCCGGCTGCGCGCTGATCGGCGGCGAGACGGCGGAAATGCCCGGCCTTTACGCCCGTGGCGATTTTGATCTGGCGGGCTTCGCGGTCGGCGCCGCCGAGCGCGGGACGCTGCTGCCGCGCGGCGGGCTGAAGGCGGGCGACGTCGCGATCGGCCTGCCGTCGTCGGGCGCGCATTCCAACGGGTTTTCGCTGGTGCGCCGCATCGTCGAGCGCACGGGGCTGGCCTGGGATGCGCCGGCGCCCTTCGCCCCCGGTTTTACGCTTGCTGAGGCGCTGCTGATCCCGACGCGGCTCTATGTGATGCCGCTGCTGGCGGCGTTGAAAAAGGCGCCGGGCATCCTGGCGCTCGCCCATATCACCGGCGGCGGCTATCCCGACAATCTGCCGCGCGTGCTGCCCGACGATCTCGCCGTCGATCTCAATCTCGCCGCTTTCTCGCCGCCGCCGGTGTTCGGCTGGCTCAAAACCGAGGGCGGCGTCGCGGACGCGGAAATGCTTCGCACGTTCAACTGCGGTTTCGGCATGGTCGTGTTCGTCGCCGCCGAAGCAGAGGCCGAGGCGATGCAGGCGCTGAGCGCAGAGGGCCTCGCGCCGAAGCGGATCGGCGAGCTTGTTCCCGATGACGGCGAGCGGGTGAAAATGCGCGGAAAGGTTGCGTGGTGAACGGAAAAGTTCGCGTCGGAATTCTCATTTCCGGGCGCGGCTCGAACATGGCGGCGCTGATCGAGGCCTCCCGGGCGGAAAATTATCCCGCCGAAATTGCCCTCGTCGTCTCCAACAAGGCCGACGCCGCCGGCCTGGAGCGCGCCCGCGCGGCGGGAGTCGAGGCGATAGCGCTCAGCGTCAAGGCGTTCGCCGGCCGCGACGCTTTCGAAGCGGCGATCGACGCCGAATTGCGAAAGCGTGGCGTAAAAATCGTCTGTCTCGCCGGCTACTTGCGCATTCTCGGCCGCGCTTTCGTCGAGCGTTGGCGGGGGCGGATGATCAACATCCATCCCTCGCTGCTGCCGGCATACAAGGGCCTGCACACTCACGAGCGCGCGCTCGCCGACGGCGTGACCGAGCACGGCTGCACCGTGCATCTGGTGACGCCGGAACTCGACGACGGCGAGATTCTGGCGCAGGCGCGCGTGCCGGTTCTGCCGGGCGACGATGCCGAAACCCTCGGCGAGCGGGTGCTGGCGGAAGAGCATCGGATTTTTCCCCAGGCGCTCGCGAAGCTGGCGCGGAGCCTCGCGGCGAAGTGAGATCGCGTCCTGCCGTTTGGAGATGACGCAAATCTGTCACACAATGCCGGCTAAGGAGAGGGGGCGACTCTGCCCAGCTCTCAGGGTTCAATCGGCAGGAGGCGGGTTTGGCGCGCCGCGCAACGAGGCGAAGCATGAAACCGACGGATACGGCGACCCGCCAAGCGGCGGCGCAAGGGCTGATGTCCTCCCCGGAGCGGTTCATCAATCGCGAATTGTCGTGGCTCGAGTTCAATCGCCGCGTTCTGGAGGAATCGAGCAACCCGCACCACCCGCTGCTCGAGCGGCTGCGCTTTCTGTCGATTTCGGCCAATAACCTCGACGAATTCTTCATGGTGCGCGTCGCCGGGTTGGTCGGGCAGGTGCTTTCGGGCATGACCGAGACCTCCGACGACGGTTTTACGCCCACCGAGCAGCTGGAACGCATCGGCGACCGCGTCGGCGAACTCGTCGCCTCGCAGCAGCAGCGTTGGCGCGGTCTGCGCGGCGAGTTGGCCGGGGCCGGCATTCTGATCGTCGACGTCGCCGATCTCTCGGCGGCCGATACGCTTTGGCTGCAGGGGCGGTTCATTTCGCATGTCTTCCCGATCCTGACGCCGCTCGCGGTCGACCCGGCGCATCCGTTTCCGTTCATCCCCAATCTCGGCTTCACCCTCGCGCTCGAACTCGCCCATGTCAGCGACGGGCGGGTGATGAGCGCTTTGGTGCGATTTCCCAGCAAGGTCGATCGCTTCATCAAGCTGCCGGAAATCCACGGCGTCCCGGGGCAGCGGTTTGTTTCGCTCGAACAGATGGTCGTGGCTTTCTCGCCGCTGTTGTTTCCCGGCTTCAAGGTCACGGGGCAGGGCAGTTTCCGGGTGATTCGCGACAGCGACATCGAGGTCGAGGAAGAGGCGGAGGATCTGGTCCGGCTCTACGAAAGCGCGCTGAAGCGCCGCCGCCGCGGCTCGGTCATCCGGCTCGAAATCGAAGCCTCGATGCCGGAATCGTTGCGCGATTTCGTCAAGGGCGACGTCGACGTGGTGGCTTCGGGCGTCATGCTGATCGAGGGCATGCTGGCGCTGGAGGAATTGTCGCAACTCGTCAGCCTGGAGCGTCCCGATCTGAAGTTCACGCCGTTCATTCCGCGCTTTCCCGAGCGCGTGCGCGAAAATGGCGGCGATTGCTTCGCCGCGATCCGCCTGAAGGACCTCGTCGTCCATCATCCTTACGAGTCGTTCGACGTCGTCGTGCAATTCCTGCAACAGGCGGCGCGCGACCCCAGCGTCGTGGCGATCAAGCAGACGCTGTACCGGACTTCGCGCGACAGCCCGATCGTCAAGGCGCTGATCGAGGCGGCGGAGGCAGGCAAGTCGGTGACGGCGCTGGTCGAACTCAAGGCGCGCTTCGACGAGGAAGCCAACATCCGTTGGGCGCGCGATCTCGAACGCGCCGGCGCCCAGGTGGTGTTCGGTTTCATCGAACTGAAGACCCACGCCAAGCTGTCGATGGTGGTGCGCCGCGAGGGCAGCGGGCTGACCACCTATTGTCATGTCGGCACCGGCAACTACCACCCCGTCACCGCGCGCATATATACCGACATCTCGTATTTCACCGCTGACCCGGCAATCGGTCGCGACGTGGCGCGGATCTTCAACTACATCACCGGCTATGCCGAACCCGACGCGTTGGAATTGATGGCGATCTCGCCGATCAGCCTGAAGAAGCGCCTGCTGGGGCATGTCGAGGAAGAGATCGGCTTTGCCCGCGCCGGCAAGCCGGCGGCGATCTGGGCCAAGTGCAATGCGCTGGTCGATCCGGAAATCATCGACGCCTTCTACCGCGCCAGCGCCGCCGGCGTGCAGATCGATCTGGTCGTGCGCGGCATTTGCTGCCTCAGGCCCGGCGTGCCCGGCCTTTCCGAAAACATCCGCGCCAAGTCGATCGTCGGCCGCTTCCTCGAACATGCGCGCATCTACGCCTTCGGCGCCGGTCATGGGCTGCCGCACCCGAAGGCGCATGTTTACGTGTCCTCCGCGGATCTGATGCAGCGCAATCTCGACCGTCGCGTTGAGGCGCTGGCCCCGCTGCGCAATCCGACCGTTCACGAACAGGTGCTCAATCAGATCATGGAAGCCAACCTGCTCGACAATCAGCAGAGCTTCCGCCTGCTCGCCGACGGCTCCAGCGTACGCATCGAATGCGCGCCAGGCGAGGCGCCGTTCAACGCCCACGCCTATTTCATGACCATTCCCAGCCTGTCGGGCCGCGGCCAGTCGCTGAGCGAGTCTCGGCCGAGCGCTCTGCCCCACCCCTACGAGTCGAAAACGGCGACGGCGGTGGAAGTGTGAGCGCGGCCAGATGAGCGATATGAACGCCTTTGGACGGCTGCCGGGAGAACCGGTGGCGATCGTCGACATCGGCTCGAACTCGGTGCGGCTGGTGGCCTACGAGGCTCTGAGTCGCGCGCCGACGCCGACGTTCAACGAAAAGGTGCTTTGCGGATTGGGGCGCGGGGTCGCGACCTCGGGCTTTCTGCCCGAAGACGGGGTCGCCAAGGCGCTCATGGCGTTGCGGCGCTTTCGCGCGCTCTGCGACGTGATGGAAATCGTCGACGTGCGGGCGCTGGCGACGGCGGCAGTGCGCGACGCGGCCAACGGCCCGCAATTCGTCGCACTCGCGCAGGAGGCGATCGGCGCGCCGATCCAGGTGCTCAGCGGCGCTCGAGAGGCGCGTTTGGCGGCGATGGGCGTCGTTTCTTCGATCCACGAACCGGACGGCGTGGTCGGCGATCTCGGCGGCGGCTCGCTGGAACTGACGGACATCGTCGGCGGAACGGTCGGGCCGGGGCTGACGCTGCCGCTGGGCGGACTTTCGTTGATGGATGTCTCCGAGCGTTCGCCCAAGAAGGCTCAGCGCATCGCGCGCGACGCCCTGTCCAAGGCGCGCCCGCTCGCGGGTCTGCGCGGTCGCGCCTTCTATGCGGTCGGCGGCGCCTGGCGGGCGCTGGCGCGGCTGCATATGCGCCAGCGGCTGTATCCGATGCACGTCATGCAAAATTACGTCATCCCGTCGCGCGACGCCCTGGAATTCGCCAAACTCGTCGAGCGGATCGAGGCCGAGGCGCTGTCCGAGATCGAGAGCGTCTCGACGGCGCGGCGCCCGCTGCTCGCCTATGGCGCGGTGGTGCTGGAAGAAATCGTCCGGCAATACGAACCGAGCGAAATCGTGGTTTCCGCGCTCGGCGTGCGCGAAGGGCTGCTTTACGAAAGCCTGTCCGTCCAGGATCGCGCCAAGGACCCCTTGATCGAGGCGGCCCGCGAATTCAATCGTTTACGTGCACGCGCGCCCGCCCATGCGGAGGACCTGTTTCATTGGACGAGCGCCTTCCTGGCCTCGACGCACATAGAGGAAACCGCGGGGGAAAGTCGGCTCAGGCGGGCTGCCTGCCTGCTCTCCGACATCGCCTGGCGCGCCCATCCCGACTACCGCGCCGAACAGTCGCACGACATCATCGCCAACGCCAATCTGATCGGCCTGGACCATTCCGCGCGGGCCTGTCTCGCGCTTTCGGCGGCGTTTCGCCACGTTTCCAACACCGATGAGATCGGCGGCGTCTCGCGTGCGCTCGTTTCGGCGCGCCAGCTCGACCGCGCCCGTATCCTGGGCGGGGCGATGCGCGTGGCCTATGTCGTCTCGGCGGGGATGCCGGGGGTGTTGCCGCGCGCGCCGATGATCGCCGATCGCGGCAAGGTGACGTTGACCTTGCCGCCTGAACTCGCCGCGCTCAGCGGCGATCGACTCCAGAGCCGCCTGAAGCAATTCTCTCGCCTTATCGGCGGCGATCCGAATGTCCGCGTCAATCCCTAACTCAGCGGAAGTTTGGATTCGGAGAATTGTACCCGCTCCCCTTACTGTCCATTTACGGTTATAGGACATCGTGCACGTCCGTATACGGGAGTCAGGCCTTTCGTGTCCGCAACTGCGGGGTGCAGCGCTGATGAAGTCCGAGGGAACTATCGAGACGGGGGCGGTCAACCCTGTCGCCGAGCGCCGCGACGGGCGGGCGCGGAAGATCATCGGTCACCTCGTTTCGCTGGACGGCATGCACGGGACGATCGCCTGCGAGGTCGACGGCGACGGGCAGGCCGAATATTGGTCCGTCGGCAATCTGATCACGGTGCTGCATCAGAACTCCCGACTCGTAGGCGTCGTCTGCGAATTGTCGACCCTCGACCGCTTTTGGAATCCCAACGGCGCCAACAAATACCTGGTCAAGGTGGAACTGGCGGGCGAGATCGTCGAGCCCGAAGTCGGCAAACCCGAGTTCTTTCGCGGTATCCGTTCGTTCCCGAACCTGGGGTCGGTGGCGCATCGCATTCGCTCGAGCGACCTGGCGGCGATCTACACGGTCCGCGGCCAGGAGGGCGTGGAGATTGGACGACTGACCCAGAACGCGGCGATCGCGGCGACGGTCAACATCAAGGAGCTGACTTCGCGCCACTTCGCGCTCGTCGGCTCGACGGGCGTCGGCAAATCGACCGCAGTCTCGATGCTGCTCAAGCAGTGCATTCGCAACCAACCTCATTTGCGCATCATAATCGCCGATCCGCACAACGAATATGGGCGCCATTTCGAAAAAGACGCCGAGATGTTCGATGCGGACAATCTCGAAATTCCCTATTGGATGTTCCGTTTCGACGAGATTTCCGACATCATCTTCAGCGGCCGCAAACCGAATTCCGAAGAACTCGACGCGCTCTACGAAGTGATTCGGGCGGCCAAGACGCGGTTCATGACCAGCAGCGCCGGGCGGCTCAGCGAAACGCCGGGCTCGATTCGCCGCCAGGCGCCCACGGAGGCGACTTGGATCAGCGCCGACACGCCGGTCCCCTACCGCATCAATGACGCCCTCCAGGTGATCGACGAGTGGATGGGCAAACTGGATCCGCGCTATGCCCGCGCCGACATGCGCGCCCTGCGCAACCGCATCGAGACGCTGAGCCACGATCTGCGCTATCGCTTCATGTTCGGCCGCCTGATCGTCGAGGACAATCTGGCCAAGGTCCTGAGCCAGCTGTTCCGGTTGCCGATGGGCAACCACCCGGTGACGATCGTGCAACTGGCGGGATTGCCCAACGAAGTCGTCAATTCCGTAGTCTCTGTCCTGGCGCGGTTGGCCTTCGACGTCGCCGCCTGGAGCAGGGGCCCCTATCAAGTCGCTTTCGTCTGCGAGGAAGCGCATCGCTACATCTCGTCCGACACCTCGGCCGGCTTCGAGCCGACCAGGCGCGCCATCGGGCGCATCGCCAAGGAGGGCCGCAAATACGGGGTGTCGCTCGGCGTGGTCACGCAGCGCCCCTCGGAACTCGACCCGACCGTTCTGTCACAGTGCTCGACGATGTTCGCGATGCGGCTGGGCAACGAAAAGGACAAGGACATCGTCGGCGCCGCCTCCGGCGTCTCGAAGAATGGCGCCATCGCCTTCCTGTCCTCGCTCGCGGACCGCGAGGCCATCGCGTTCGGCGAGGCGATCGCGACCCCGATGCGCATGAAGTTCGGCGATTACAGGGTTTTCGAACAAGACCGCGCCCATTGGGCGCCGCGCCCGCGGGAAGATGTGGTTCAGGCGCGCGCCGAGCTGAAAATGATCATTGCCCGATTGCGCGGCGAGATTCCGAACGACCCGTCATAGCGTCGAGTCCCCGCTTATCGTCCAAACAAGGCTAGCTTTTGCGGCGCCGCGCGCCTAAATTGGTCCGGCGGGCGCGCTAGAGCGTATCCCCGCACGAGTATAATTCCTGACCCCCACCGACGGTCCTTGAAACCGTCAAGGCGAGGAGACGTCAAAATGGCGGCAGTCCAAGAGACGGTCGACCGCGTGCGTTCGATCGAAGTCGACGCATACAAATACGGGTTCGTAACCGATATCGAATCCGACAGGGCGCCTAAAGGCCTGAACGAGCAGATCGTTCGGTTCATTTCGGCCAAGAAGGGCGAGCCGGAATGGCTGCTGCAATGGCGCCTAGACGCCTATCGTCGGTGGCTGACGATGGAAAAGCCGACCTGGGCGCGCGTAAACTATCCTGAAATCGACTTCCAGGATTTGTATTACTATTCCGCGCCGAAGACGACGGCGGGTCCGAAATCGCTCGACGAAGTCGACCCCGAACTGCTCAAGGTCTACGCCAAGCTCGGCATCCCGCTGGTCGAGCAGGAAATTCTCGCCGGAGTCGAGAGGCCGCGGGTCGCGGTCGACGCCGTGTTCGATTCCGTCTCCGTCGCCACCACCTTCAAGGCCGAACTCGCCAGGGCCGGCGTGATCTTCTGCTCGTTCTCGGAAGCCGTGCGCAATCACCCCGAACTGGTGAAGCGCTATCTCGGCTCAGTGGTGCCGCCGACCGACAATTTCTATGCGACGCTGAATTCGGCCGTGTTTTCCGACGGTTCGTTCGTTTACGTGCCTGCCGGCGTGCGCTGCCCGATGGAGCTTTCGACCTACTTCCGCATCAACGAAAAGAACACCGGACAGTTCGAGCGCACGCTGATCATCGCCGAGAAGGGCGCCTATGTCAGCTATCTCGAGGGCTGCACGGCGCCCAAGCGCGACGAAAACCAGCTGCACGCGGCGGTTGTCGAGCTGGTGGCGCTCGACGATGCCGAGATCAAATATTCGACGGTGCAGAACTGGTATCCCGGCGACGCCGAGGGGAAGGGCGGCATCTACAATTTCGTCACCAAGCGTGGCGACTGCCGCGGCGCGCGGGCGAAAATCTCGTGGACGCAAGTCGAAACCGGCTCGGCGATCACCTGGAAATATCCGAGCTGCATCTTGCGCGGCGAAGGGTCGCGGGGCGAATTCTACTCGATCGCGATATCCAACGGCATGCAGCAGGTCGACAGCGGCACCAAGATGATCCATCTCGGCCGCAACACGACCAGCCGCATCATCTCCAAGGGCATCGCCGCCGGCCGCTCGCAGAACACCTATCGCGGCCAGGTTTCGGCCCACGCCAAAGCGACGGGCGCGCGCAACTTCACCAATTGCGACTCGCTGCTGATCGGCGACCAGTGCGGCGCCCATACCGTGCCCTATATCGAGGCGAAGAACGCCTCGACGATCTTCGAGCACGAGGCGACGACGTCGAAAATCTCCGACGACCAGCTGTTCTACTGCCTGCAACGAGGGCTGAGCGGCGAAGAGGCTACCGCCCTGATTGTCAACGGCTTCGTCCGCGACGTGCTGCAGCAACTGCCGATGGAATTCGCGGTCGAGGCGCAGAAGCTGATCGCCATCTCGCTCGAGGGGAGCGTGGGATGAGCGCAAACCGCCAAATGGCGACCGTTTGCAACAAGGGCGTCTTCGCTGACGAGAGCGAGGCGCTGTCCGAAATCGTTCGCCGGTTGGTGTCGCAGCTAGCTCCCGGAAGCATATGGCTGTTCGGCAGCCGTGCGCGAGGCTCGGCGCGACCAGATAGCGATTTTGATCTGCGTTTGGTTGCAAAGCGCGGCGGCGCCTTTGGTTCCGCGGATTACGACTTGGTGTATCAGCCGGTGATCGGGCTTGGCGTAGGCTGCGACATCGTTCCTTGCTCGGCCGAGGATTTTGACGAGGCGGCGGAAATAAAGACTTCGCTGATTGCTCAGGTTCTCAGCGAGGGCCGGAGGCTCTATGACGCAAAAGCGCATTGAAGCCTTCTTGCAGATCGCGGACGAGGAGATGGCGGCCGCCGAGCGCCTGCAAGCGCCGCTGCCGAAGCAAGCTGAGTATTTTTTACAGCAAACTGTAGAGAAGCTCATCCGCGCGACGCTAGAGGCTGCGGAAATCCTCGCGGGGACGGCCCATAGCCTTTCGTTTCTGGCCGGTATGCTGCCCTCCAGTCACAAGTTGCGTCTGCGCTACATGGAGTTCGAACATTTGAGTTCGGCTTCGACCCGATACCGTTATCCCTCGGGGACAGGCGTCATACATACGATTTACGCCGACGAAGTTGCGAGAGACTTGGCGCGTGCTCGAATGCTGCGTACCGAGGATTGGAATTCCTTGAAATCCGAGGGGTTCTTATGATCGAACAACTTGGCGAAATTCCCAGCACTATGTCGCGCAACCGGGCATCGTTAGTCGTGTGCAATCAGAGGCTCCTGCTGAGCGTCCGCGCATCCGTCCGAAGCTATGTGCGCGCTGCGATGTTTTCGGCGGTCGGTAAGGAGCCGTACGCCGAATTTTCCTTTGTGAGCCGTAAGGGCCTCGCCGTCGATCGTTTCGCGGACGAGCCCTTCGCTACCGAGAGTCCCTGAAATGCTCGAAGTCAAAAACCTAAGCGTCTGCATCGACGGCAAGCAAATCCTCGACGACCTCAGTCTCACCGTCAAAAATGGCGAGGTTGCCGCGATCATGGGCCCCAACGGGTCCGGAAAATCGACGCTGTCCTACGTCATCGCGGGCAAGCCCGATTACGAAGTGACGGGCGGCGACATCCTTCTCGACGGCGAGAGCATCTTGTCGCTGCCGCCGCACGAGCGCGCGGCGAAGGGCATTTTCCTCGCCTTCCAATATCCGGTCGAAATTCCCGGCGTGGCGACGATGACGTTCCTCAAGGCGGCGCTCAACGCGCAGCGGCGGGCGCGCGGCGAGGCCGATCTCACCACCCCCGATTTCATCCGCGCCGTGCGCGGCGCCGCCCAGAGCCTCAAGGTCGATTTCGACATGCTGAAGCGGCCGGTCAATGTCGGCTTTTCCGGCGGCGAGAAGAAGCGCATCGAAATCCTGCAAATGTCGCTGCTCGCGCCCAAGCTCTGCGTGCTCGACGAGACCGATTCCGGGCTCGACATAGACGCGCTGCGCATCGTCGCCGAGGGCGTCAACGCGCTGCGCAGGGGCGATAGATCGTTTCTCGTCATTACCCACTATCAGCGCCTGCTCGACCACATCAGGCCCGACGTCGTGCACGTGATGGCGAAGGGGCGGATCGTCGCCACCGGCGGCCCCGAACTGGCCCTGGAGCTGGAGCGCAACGGCTATCGCGACTATTCGGAACAGGCGGCATGACCCTTCACAGTCCCGTGGCCAAGACCGCGGCGGAAACGGAACTCGCGCAGGCCTTTTCCGCGCTGGAAAAGCCGGACGGCAACCGAGCCGCCGCGATTTCGGCGTTCGAGAAAATCGGCCTGCCGACGCGCCGCGTCGAGGCCTGGCACTACACCGACCTGCGCGCCGGGATGCGCCGCGCCGCGCCGTTGGCGCCGGCGCCGAGCGCCGACAGCATCGCCGCCGCCCGCGCCGCGCTCGCCGATCGCGAGCGCCTGGGCGAGGTCCGATTCGTGCTGGTCGACGGACATTATGTCGAGGAACTCTCGGATTGCGCCCCCGAAGGCCTGGGCCTCGCGGGGATCGCAGAACCGGCGCCGCTCGCGCGCGCCGACGCCGTCGTCCTGCTCAACGAAGCTTTCGCCCCCGCCGCCTTGTGCGTCGTCGTGGGCGAAGGCGCGGCCTTGGCGGGCCCGATCGAAATCGCTCATTTCACGGGCCCCGGAGAACCGCTGGCCGTCTATTCCCGAATCGTCGCGCGGCTGCATCCCGGGGCGCGCGCGACCTTCGTCGAGAGCTTCCTCGGCGCCGAAGCTGGCGGCCAGCGCAACGCGGTCACGCAAGTGTCGCTTGGGGCCGGGGCGCGTTGCGAATGGGCGACGCTCATCGACGATTCCCCGGATCTGCATCTCGAAAGCCAGTTCGTCACGGTCGGAAGCGACGCCGACTTCAATGGATTCGCGCTGGTTTCGGGCGGCGGCCTCGTGCGCCGGCAAGTCTTCGCCCGCCACGACGAGCCCGGCGCAAGGATTTCGTTCTCCGGCCTGTCGCTGCTCGACGGCAAGCGGCACGCCGATACGACCCTCGAAATCGCCCACGGCGCGCCGCGGGGGACGAGCCGCGAGTTCTTTCGCCACATCGTCGCCGGCGAAGCCGTCGGCGTCTATCAGGGCAAGGTAATCGTCGAACAATATGCGCAAAAGACCGACGGCGTCATGAAGAGCCAGGCGATCCTGCTTTCTCCTACGGCGGCGATGAACAACAAGCCCGAGCTCGAGATTTTCGCCGACGACGTCGTCTGCGGCCATGGCGCGACGGTCGGCGCGCTCGATCCGGCGCAGGTGTTCTATCTAGAGGCGCGCGGTATTCCACGTGAGCAAGCCGAGGCGATGTTGCTGGAGGCGTTCGGCGTCGAGGCGATCGAAAAGCTCGTCGATCCCGTGCTCGTCGAAGCGGCGCTGCAACGCGCCCGAGCGTGGTTGAGCCGCAGGGGAACTGGGCGATGAGTCAACATCCGGCCCCCGCCTACGATCTCGGGGCGATCCGCGACCAGTTCCCGATCCTGAAAGTTCGGCCCTATGGCAAGCCGCTGGTCTATCTCGACAATGCCGCGTCGGCGCAGAAGCCGCGCGAGGTGCTGGACCGGCTGAATCATTTCTACGAGCACGAATACGCCAACGTGCATCGCGGCCTGCATTACCTCGCCAATGCCGCGACCGACGCCTATGAAGCGGCGCGCGAAAGCGTCAGACGGTTCCTCAACGCCGGCTCGGTGGACGACGTCGTGTTCGCGCGCTCGGCGACCGAGGCGATCAACCTCGTCGCTTCCAGCTATGGGCTCGACCATATCGGCGCCGGCGACGAGATCGTGCTCAGCGTGATGGAGCATCACGCCAACATCATCCCCTGGCATTTCCATCGCGAGCGCAGGGGCGCGGTCCTGAAATGGGTCGACGTCGGCGACGACGGCGCGTTCTCGCTCGAGGCGTTCGAGGCGGCGCTGACTTCGCGGACGAAGATCGTCGCGATCTCGCAGATGTCGAACGTGCTCGGCACGGCGGCGCCGATCGCCGAGATCGTCAAAATCGCCCACGCGCGTAAAATTCCGGTGCTGGTCGACGGGTCGCAGGGGGCCGTGCATGGACGCGTCGACGTCCGGGCGCTGGACGCCGATTTCTACGTGATGACTGGTCACAAGCTCTATGGCCCGACCGGAATCGGCGTGCTCTACGGCAAGCCCGAGCGACTCGCGGCGCTGCCGCCGTTCAACGGCGGCGGCGAGATGATCCGCGAGGTGACGCGCGAAACCGTCACCTATAATTTGCCTCCGCATCGCTTCGAGGCCGGCACGCCGCCGATCGCCGAGGCGGTAGGCCTGGGCGCGGCGCTGGACTTCATCGAGAGCGTCGGGCGCGAGAATATCGCTGCGCACGAGGCGAACCTCAGCGCCTATGCTCACCATCGCCTGTCGCAGATCAACTCGTTGCGCATCATCGGGACGGCGCCGGGCAAGGGGCCGATCCTTTCGTTCACGATGGAAGGCGCCCACGCCCATGACGTCGCGACGGTGATCGACCGCGCCGGCGTCGCGGTGCGCGCCGGCACCCATTGCGCGATGCCGCTGTTGCAGCGCTTCGGGGTCACTTCGACCTGCCGAGCCTCTTTCGCGCTCTACAACACTTTCGAAGAAGTCGACGCCCTCGCCGATGCGCTCCTCCGGGCGCAAAAGCTCTTTGCCTGACGGGATCTGGCCATGACTGACAGCCTGGAAGCCGTGAACCTCGTGAAAGCGCCTTCGTCCATGTCGGAGGTGGAGCTCGAGGAGCTCACCAACAAGATCATAGCCGCGTTGAAGACGGTCTATGATCCGGAAATCCCCGCCGACGTTTACGAACTCGGCCTGATCTACAACGTGGACGTCGACGACGACCGATTCGTCGCCATCGACATGACCTTGACCGCGCCGGGATGCCCGGTGGCCGGCGAAATGCCGGGCTGGGTGGAAAACGCCGTCGGCGCCGTTCCCGGCGTTTCGGGCGTGAAAGTGACGATGGTGTTCGACCCGCCGTGGGATCAGAGCCGGATGTCGGAAGAGGCGAGGGTGGCGCTGGATATGTGGTGAGGGGCGGATGGCGAGTAGCGAATGGTTGCTCGCTCCCTTCGCTACTCGCCATTCGCTACTCCAAACCGCGGCGCCGTCGCTCTCCATTCGCGTCCTAGCGACGCGAAGTCGAAGTCTTCCCAGGCGACGCTGCGAACGCCCGGAATGACGGCCCAGGGGATCGCGCTTTCGACCCAGGTCTGCGCGATCGGCCTCATCCAACTCGCGTCGTCGAGCACGCCAGCGGGAAAACTGACGAAGTCCGGGGCGACGGGCGGCGGCGCCAGGACGCGATGGCCGCAGGTCGCGCAAGACGACTGATCGATCTGCCGGCCCGACCGCATTGCATGGCGTTTTACGCGTGTTGGCCCCGATCTCAGGACATCCGCCGCGCCCGCCACCAGGGTCAGCGTGAACGCGGAGCCAGACCGCTTCTGGCAGTCGTGGCAATGGCAGACATAGGCCAACAGCGGCGCGGCGGCGAGCGTCAAGCGCACCGCGCCACAAGGGCATCCGCCCTGCTGAGGCAGCGCGACCATGGACATATCCTGTTCCCCGTTACACATCTGAGCCGCCACATACCTCATTTGGAATCAATTTCGCTGTCCAGAAGAGTGGCCCTGTCGGGGACTACGTGGCAGAGTTGTGGTGCGGCACCGAGGGAGGGTAAGCGTGCGCGTCATCGGATCGCTCGAGCAAGCCGTCACGCGCGTCTTCAGCTTGGCGATGGCGGCGCTCGTCGGTATCGCCTTGGCCCCGACGCTCGCCGCGGCCGCCACGGACGCCGCCAAGCCGGCCTTGACGGTGGTAATCGAGGGCGGCGCGATCCTGGCGCAGCGGAGCGTAGGCGTTCATGTCTGGGTCGAAAACCCTATGGACGAGCCGATCACGAGCGTCAGGCTCGCTCTGGCGGCGCCGGATGATCTATTCCTGCAATGGTGGTCGAGCGACATCAAGGATTGGTGCCCTCATCTTTTGAGAGAGGGCGACCCGTGCCCCGCGCAAGATGGCGGGGTCGAGTTGGCCAAGAATTTGTCGCCCCACGATGCTCTGCAGTCGCCACACGCGCTGCGCATCACGGCCAAGGACAGCGTGGAGGAAGAGGACGTCAATGTGGCCTTCGTTCTCACCTATGCAACGAACGGCCCGGCTGGTGCTCGGACCGGAATTGTGGTGGCGGAAAAGTCGCTGAGCGTGGGCCTCATCGGCACAGAAACGGTGGCGGGCGTTTCCTTACGGTTGACGTTCCTGTTCATCCCCGGGGCCGTAATGCTGATGTTGTTGAAAGCGTTCAAGATTCCCGTGGTCGATTCGTTGGATGCCACCAACGGCGCCATCATCACGATCATGCTGTCCAGCGGCCTTTCGCTGCTGGTTTCCTGGCTGGCGGCGCGGGGATGGGCGCCGGGGCTGAAACCCGAGGTCGGGGTCAGCCTGGTGATGCTGGGCGAGGTCACCGGCTTGGCGGCGCTGATCGCCGTCCTGGCGATTTGCGGACGTGGCTGGCAGATGAAGAGGCGGAAGGCCGCCGTCGCCGCCGCGACCGTCGGCGACAACGACCCGCTCGAGGTCATGCTGGAGAAAGCGCTGAAGAGCGCGCAAGGGAACTTTGATCCGGTGATCGTTACCCGTCGCGACGCCACATATGTCGGCGCCGCGGCAGCCAGAACCAGCAGCGGCGGGGTCGTCGTAATGGGCTGGTACGAGTTGAACACCAAGGACGCGGAGTTGCGGACAAAGCTCCAGTCGCTTCTCGACGCCAAGGACTATGTCGGGGCGCTGCGGATGGCGCTCGAAGGCGGCGGCGCCTTGGCGCCCTCGGACTTGGTTCAAGAGCGCCAAGCCGACGGAAGCTTCAGAGCCATTTCCACGATTAACCCGCTGAGGATACCGGCCAAGGACCGGCCCGAGGTCACAAGGACCGCAGGGCAAGGCGTGCAGGAGTCGCCGCTTGTCCTGTCCGACCTCTGACCTGCAGCCGCACCCCGTGAGGGGTGCGGGATAGCAAGGTGAGACTTAGGGGTCTTTTCCGTGCGTTGCGCCGACGCCCTTTCAGGCGGGGTCGCCGCGGGCGCTAGGCTGCCTGAACAGTCTACCGCCGGGACCTGTGCAGTCCGTAGACTCCACAGGCTTCGACTGCTAGTATACTGTGCGTGGCGCTCGGTCAAGGCGGGCGCCTTTGGCGCGGAGGGCGGCAATGCCACGGATGGCTCGCTTTGTGGCGTCGATGTTCGACCTGCATACCTGGTCCAAGCCGCTGATCCACGCTGCGGACTTGCGGCCGGATTTCCAGTTTATGGCGACTCCCGCCGACTACCGCTCCGTGCGCGTGGCCGCCGCACCCAAGGGCTCGCCCGGATTCTGGCTTCTGCCCGTCTACAACGATGTCGCGAAGCACACTTTCTGGAGGCGGTTTCGCAATGCCCTCGACCTGGCGCCTGGGGCCGCAGATCATCGCGACTGGTTGGCCCCGATGCGCTGCCGGCCCAAGGCGATCGCGCCAAACTTCACTTCAGCCTCCTTGCCGTCGCCGGTGCGGGCCCACGTCACGGTATGGCTTTGGCCATTCGGGTGGTCCACCCAGATCGAAATACGGTTCAATCAGCACCTTGACTTGGGGGAGGTGGAGCCGATCGCTTCGGCGCTGACCGGCAGCGGCCCGGCGTTCACGCTCGACGGCAAGGCCCTCTCTACCAGCGCCCTGTTCGGGACTCTCGCCAAGGCGATCGTAGGCGACGTGGCGGCGGCCGGGTCGGATCCGGAAGACGTGGTGCGCGTGCAGCGCCGCGTGGTGATGGGCCTGATCGCCGAACGGGGCCAGCCGTTCGGCCGCTTCGACGCGGCGCCGCGCCTATCGGGCGCGGAGCGGGCCCGGATCGTGTCCCTGCTTGGCCGGACTGTGGACATCGTCGAGGTCAACGAAGTCGGCGAGCCAGGCGGCCGCTATCGATTCGTCGGCCTCGGAGGCCCAGAATTCGCCATCAGCCACGAACAGTTGGGAGTCGTGGTCATGCTGCGTCATCCCTTGGACAGCGGGCGCCGACGATCCAAGCAGTATTGTCTAATGGGAAACGTCCGAGCGAGCCTGTTGGCCTGGGCGGCGCTTGGCGGCGTCGGCGCGGGCGTCAGGCCGACGCCAGAAATGGAGCCGATGATTCAAGCGGCGGGCGCCACCCGCGCGAACCTGGCCGACGCCTATCGTAACCGGGTGTTCCAGGAATACGTGCGGATTCCCGCCAAGCCGGCCAACGTTCCGGTTTGAAGCCGCCCAGCCCGGCAATTGATTCCTGTCGTAAATCGGATGGGGAAGAAAGCATCGGGGCGACGCCTGGAATGCGCTCTCACCAACCGCAACTATGACGCTCATGCAAATTCAAAGGCATTGGCGCGTCACGAGGGCCGCCGCCGCCGGCCCCAGGCGCGAACCCTGATTATGGACGCACCTTCCACAAAGGCTCGGAAGCCTGTTTTTTGCGCGCCTCTAACCCTCCGTTAACTCTGTTTGTTCATAGATCGTTGACCTTCCCCAGGGCGCCCTTCGCATGTTTCGGCCCAAGGTCTTCACCATTCTCCTCGTCGTGATCTTGGCCGGCTGTGCGCACGGTCACGTCGCGCCCATCGACGCGGATTGCCGGCACGTGCTGAACTCCGACGGTCAATCCTTACGGTTTTGCGAATCGGGACCGCAGATCACGGTCGACACGAGCGCCCCGCCTCCGCCCGCCGCGGCCCGGCTCGTCGACAGCCCCGAATTTCTCGCCAACATGATCGACAAGCTGCCGCGCGTGGAAAAACACGACGGAAAGGGCTCCAAGCTCTGCACCGGCGACCCGCCCGGCTATCTCACGATCAGGACCAGCGATTTCGCCAGGATGGTGAGTGTGCGGCCCGTTCCGGTGGAAACTCCGGCGTCGGGCATCGTGGCTCTGTTCACGCCCGCGCCGCCGCGGCACATGTGAGGAGGGGCGAGACCGGAGGTCCCGCCCCGGATGGATTATGGGCAGGGGCCCGGCACGAGCGTGTAATGATCGGCTTCGATCAGCCGGCGCGTCTGAATATAGACGGGCGGGGTGCGAACCCTCTCCCAGACCTCGCCGACCGGCGTCACCGATGTTACCCAGCCAATGCTGGCGCCTTGAACGAGAATGCCCCGGGTGTTGACCAAATCGGTCTCGGGAACATAGTGCTTGCAATAGGTCGCAAGCACGTTGTTCGGCGTGACGGTTTCCGTGTAGGTTCCGGCCATGGCCGACCCCATGCTGATAGCGCTCAGGCCCGCGGCGCAAGCGAGAATAACAATGATTCCCAAACCACGCATGATGTTTCTCCCAACCTTATTTTGACCTCAATTTCCGCCACGGTCCGATAGTAAAAAATGCGTTATCAACTTGTCAATGAGGAACGTTAACCATATCTCATTGGCTGCCGTGAAATAATCGCGCGAAGTTCATGAATTCGCGGCGGTTTCGTACCGTCAGTCGCTTGGCGCGGCCGTTCGGCGCGGCGTCTCGGGCGCCACCTCCAGCAGGCCGGCGCGCGTGAGCTTGACGCTGGCGCCGCCGACATTGGCGTTGAAGGCCTCGCGCTTGCGATAGGCTTGCACGAGCCCGTCCGTCAGCGCCTCGATCTTTTCCAGGCCCAGGCGGCGCGCTTCCCGGCCGCCGACCTTGGCGATCGCCCCGGCGATCAGCCGCAGCGCGATCTCGCCGGGTTCGCCAGCGAGTGCGTCGGCGCGGCAGGTCAAATGGGCGACGAGCCCGAGCCGCGCCTCCGCCGCATCGGTCATCGCCGTGAGCGCGTCCTCGGCGCGAGCGGCGCGACGCGCCAGCCGCGCCAGCGAGCGGGCGTCCATGCCTTCCTCCGCCAGCATCTGGCGCAGGCGGGCGCGCGTAAACCTGGGGTCGCGATTGCTGGGATCCTCGAAATAGCGCAAGCCGGCGCCATCGCAACAGGCGATCAGTTCGGCCTTCGAGACTTCGAGCAGCGGTCGGGCGACGCGCACGCCGTCGCGCTCCGAAATCACCGCCATGCCCGCGAGCCCCGCCACCCCGCTGCCGCGCAACAGGCGCATCAGCACGGTTTCCGCCTGGTCGTCGAGGTGATGGGCGGTGACGATCATGTCCGCGCCGATTTTCCGCGCGTGCTCGGCGAGCAAGGCGTAGCGCGCCTCGCGCGCGCGCTCCGGCAGGCCGGTCCTAGGCTTTTCGCCTTCCCAAAGCAGGGTCGCGTGGGGGATTCCGAGTTTTTCGCTCAAAGCCGCTACGGAAGCGGCCTCGGACGCCGATCCCGGCCTCAGGCCATGGTCCACCGTCGCCGCCGTCAACGACGGAACCCTGCCATTACGCGCCCATTGGGCGGCGAGCCAGAGCAGGGCCGTCGAATCCGGGCCGCCGGAAACGGCGATCAGGAGACCCTTGGCCGCAAGCAGCGGCGCGAACAGGGTGTCGCGCCACTCCGGGGTCAACAACGGTCCTTCTGCATCTCGCGCTCGATGCTCTTCTTCACCAGCGAAGACGCGCTCGGGTAGCGTTTGGGCACTTCGGCGAGCGTCGCGCAGGCCTGTTCGGTGTTGCCGAGCATCGCCAGCGACTGGCCCAGGCGCATCATGCCTTCCGGCGCGCGCGGCGATTTGCCGAAGTCGGTGGAGAGCTTGAGATATTGCTCCGCCGCCTCGCGCGGCCGCGAGCGCTGCAGATAGGTCTCGCCGAGAAAGAACACCGCGTCCGGCGCCAGCCTATGTCCGCCATTGGCGGCCAGAAAACTCTTCAACTGCGATTCTGCGTCGGCATATTGGCCGGCCTTGTAGGCGTCGACCGCGGCATTGAACTGATTGCGCGGGCCATCGGCGAAATCGAGGCCGCTGTTGACGATGGTGGGACCGCTGTCGGGCGCCTTGAGCGGGCCGGCCGGCAGCTGCGGCGGATTGGGGGAGGGGACTTCGGCGATCTTCGCGCCTAGGTCCATGGGCGCGCCGGCCGCGCGCGGCTTGGCTGGGAGCCCGTCGCTCAACGGCGCGCTCGCCGCCGTCGTGCCCAAAGGTTGCGGCGCCCCCGCGGCGTTGGGCGCGGCGTTGGGGTCGAAGGCGTCGCTCTTGCGAAGCGGTTGAGGCTGAGGCTGGACCGCGGGCTGCGCCGCCACGGCCACGGACGCCTTGCCGCCCGACGAAAGGCGAAACTCGACGTCCTCGCGGAAGCGGCGCATTTCGTCGGCGAGGCGCTGGTTCTGGTTCTGCAGTTCCTCGATCTCGCCATTGGCGCGGCGCAGATCGGTTTCCAGCCGTTCCACGCGCAGCAACAGCGCCGCGGCATCGCCGCCGTCGTTGGCGCCTTCGGCGTCGGGGATCTCTGCCGGCGGGCTCAACGCCTGGGAGACCTCGACCGGATGCGTCGAGGCCGCCCAGGCCGGCTGCGCCGCCCCCAGGCTCAGCAGGACCAGCGTCGCCCAAATCACATTGGTATTCGCCACCGCAAAACCCCTGATATCATGACTGCGACGCTGTCTGCGCCGCAGCTAGCCTAGCGAAGCCGTCGCGCCAAAATGGGGCGACGGCGCGGCGCCGATTCGGCGGAATCAGCTTCCCGAGACGCCGCCGGCGAGCACGGTGACCGCGCGGCGGTTCTGCGACCAGCAGGAGATGTCGTTGCACACCGCGACCGGCCGCTCCTTGCCATAGGAAATCGTCTTGACACGGACCGCGCCGACGCCTTTGGCGACCAGATATTCCTTGGTCGCCTCGGCGCGGCGAGCCCCGAGGGCGAAATTGTATTCGCGCGTGCCGCGCTCGTCGGCATGGCCTTCCACGGTGAACGTATAGCGCGGGTAGCGGTTGAGCCATTCCGCCTGCTTGTCGAGCGTCGCTTGCCCTGCCGCATTGAGTTCGGTGGAATCGGTGTCGAAAAATACCCGGTCGCCGACGCTTGCCGTGAATTCCTGCGCGCTGCCCGGCGCGCCGGCGCCGGCCGCGCCGTAACCCCCGGCGACCCCGTCCAGGGCGTCGTCCGCCTTGTGAGCGCAGGCGCCGAGCGCGAGCGCGAGCGCCATCGTGGCGGCCAACGAAAAGCCGCGAGCGGCCTTGAAACCCAACATGTCAAACCTCTTTGAGCGATAGGCGCCCCTAAGCTCGACTAAGACCCGCAAGGTTAAGGGAAGGTTCCGTCAACCTTGATAGAGCCTTGCCGCGACCCCTCGCATGCGCTCCGGACGTTGCGCAGGGTTAACAATCCGTTGATGGCCGCAATGGGGCGAAGCCGGGACGTTTTTGGCGATCGGCGCGCGCTTCAGTCGAATTCCGGGTCGGGCGTGAGGGCGCCGCCCTTGCGGGCGCGGACCCAACGGCGCAGCCGGCCCAAGGCGGAGTCCCCGGGCCGCCAGACCCCGAAGGCGCGCTCGCGCCACACCCGCAACTGGGCGCGCGCGGCTTCGCGATAGGGGGCGACGTACTCGCGCGCGATCTCGTGCAAGCGCTCGAATTTGCCGTGCAGCCAAACGAACCAGCCCAGGGTCATCAGCTTTTCTTGCGTCAGATCGTAGATGACGGCGATCAGGCTGACACCGACGAGTTTTATCAGCGCGTAGCAGATCGAGCCGAGAATCACGTGGCCGAGCGCGATCGTCACGACCGACAAGGCCGCGCCAAACTCCATCACGACCACGGGCACGCCGAACAGCAGCACCGCGAAGATCGCCGGCAGGCGGTTGATGACGTTCTGGGCGCCGCGCTTGATGCGCGCCCAGGGGATGCTTTGGGCGATCCAAGCCAGGATCCCCGTCAGGCTGTCCCAGACCCAGGTCTCGAACAGGAAGATGAGGGCGAACAGCAGCAGCAGCGGGCGCGGGACGGGACGGCGGTTCAAGGCGTTCTCTTTTCGGCTGGTCGAAGACGCGCTCACGAACATTTGCGCCAATGTGCGTCCAATTCAAGGCCGTGATCTCTTTACAAACGGCAAACAGGCGGGACGGAGGCGGCCGAGCGGGCCGGCTCGCGGAGAAATTTGCGCTTCAATCGCGATAGCCCGGATTTACGCGGTCGAGCTTACGCAGCAAGGCCGGCCAGACCAGTTTCTCGGCGAGCGTGGACAGCCCGCCGGAGCGGGCGAGCGCGGCGTTCTTCTCGATCACGTCGGCCGCGGTCGGATGGTCCGATTCCACGCCGCCGAGCATCCGGGTGCGCACCTGCATCGTGCAGGCGCGTTCGAGAAAATACATCCGCAAAAACGCCTCTGCGCAGCTGCGCCCGACCGTCAGCGTGCCGTGATTGTGCAGCAGCATGATGTTCTTCGCGCCCAAATCGCGCTGCAACCGGGGACGCTCGGCCAGATCCAGCGCCACGCCCTCGTAATCGTGATAGGCGAGATCGGGGATCACCAGTTGCGCGGTCTGATTGAGCGGCAGCAGGCCTTCCTTCGAAGTCGAGACCGCCGTGCCGTCGGGCGTGTGCAAATGCATCACGCAGCCCGCTTCTTCGCGAACCTCGTGCACCGCCGAATGAATAGTGAAACCGGCGGGGTTGACGGGGAAGGACGACTTGCCGATCGCGACTCCGTTCATGTCGATCTTGACGAGGCTCGAGGCGGTGATCTCCTCGAACATTAGGCCGTAGGGGTTGATGAGAAAATGGTGTTCGGGCCCGGGAATTCGGGCGGAAATGTGGGTGAAGATCAGATCGTCCCAGCCATGCATCGCCACCAGCCGGTAACATGCCGCCAGCTCGACCCGAATCGCCGCTTCGACGGCGTCGATCTGCGGCTGTTTCGCATGAGCGTTCATTGCGTCCTCCCGGGATTGTCGGGCGCATTGTGCGGAGAAGCGGGGGTGGGCGCAAGGGGGCGGATCGGCGACGATCTACGAGGCGACCCCCGGCTTTTGCGACGCGTCCCGGCTGGGGCAGGCCCTCGTCCTCCGACGCTCAGTCGCGGCTGTCGTCGCGAGATTGCGTCGAATTCGAACTGTCAAACGCCCCCGTTTGGCGCAACTGGAGCGGTTTCCGGTCAACCGGACTCAAAGTTGGACGAATTTCAGCGCTGGTCGACTTTCCTGTCATCGCCGCGAAAGCGGTGATCCAGGGGGACGCGACGCGCCGTGGCCCTGGATTCCCGCTTTCGCGGGAATGACGAAAGCCGATCCTGATTGACCGGAAACGGCTCTAGCTAGGCCGACGCGCGCCGTTACAAGCAACTTGCGCGTTGCTTCGGTTTGCCAAAAAGCGCAGTATGAGGCGACTTTCACGCGAGTTGCGCCGTGGGCCCCCACAACCGGATGGCAGCTCAAATCGACCGTTTGCACCATCTGCGACCAATAAGAGCGAATTGTGCGGCCGAAATTCCGTCCGTCAGACAATTCTGCAAGGGAGATGACGATGAAAGGCCTAATTCCTATATGCGCCGGATTGAGCCTTTGCGCCATTTTTGCCAGTTCGGCGAGCGCTTTCGATGAAAACGCATCGAATTCATTGCTTCGCCTGAACGGCGCGACCGGCAATGGCCGCGCGGACGATACGGAAGCGTTTCGACGCGCCATTGCGCAACTGGGCTCGGGCGGCCTTCTGTTCGTTCCAAAAGGCCACTATATTCTGACCGGCACGATCGTCATTACGACGCCGATCACGATCGTTGGCGTCGGCGCCGAGAGCCAAATCTACAACAACAATGGAAAGACTCTCTTCCAGTTCGTAAAAGTAAACAATGCCGCGATTCGGGATGTCTATCTGGGCTCGAACTCCTCCCAGGCGGGCGTCAGCTTGATCGAGTTGCAAAACAGCCATCACAACGAAATCAGCAATGTAACGCTGCTGGGCGGCTATTATGGATTGCATCTGGCCGGTTCTCTTCTCAACACGATTATCGACCTGCGCAGCGGAACGAATTTTCAAGGGTTCTTCGCACCCACTTCAATCAACTACAGTTGGGTGATGGCCGAGCCGTTGAACGGCATTTCCGCCAATGCCAACACGTTCCTGGCTCCCGCGCTGGAGGGAGGAACCAATGGCCTTCAAATCCAGGACAACAATGGCCAGGGCAGCGTGCAGATAATGGGCGGCACGATCGAAGGCGTCAGCGGCGTCGGGTTGACTTTCCAAAACACGTTCTTGCCGTCGTCGGTCACCGGGGTGGATTTTGAGAGCAATGGCCAGGATGTCAACATCAACAGTTCAAGCAATATCAGGTTTTCAGCGATCAACTC
>Ga0302320_10006677_pt1 | contig 25528 bp, 17 predicted proteins | sample Bog_T0_3_FD_202130 | JGI IMG/M metagenome (GOLD analysis project Ga0302320, IMG submission 202130) | Peat permafrost microbial communities from Stordalen Mire near Abisko, Sweden - Bog_T0_3 | ecosystem: Environmental > Terrestrial > Soil > Wetlands > Peat | place: Sweden: Abisko, Stordalen Mire... | reverse complement strand
TGTCCGAGGCCCCTAAGGCGCGACTTCTGGGCGCCGGTGAGTGCTGTCTTTTCCATATCGCAAGAGACTCTCGGCATTACCGCCACGCGCCAAGACCATATCGCGGAGGATTGATTGGCGGTTCGGCACCATTTGGTCTGGCTCCCATGCGCCTATCGCGTACTCCGAGTCGATGAATCGCTCGCCGTTCCGGAGGTTCCTAGGACTCTGCAGGCCCCACGCCCTGCAGATCTCGCTGGGCGTGGCCCTCATTCTAGCCGCGACATTCCTCACGCTCCCGGCGCCTTGGATTCTTAAGATAATAATCGACAAGGCGTTGCCCAACAAGGACGTCGCCCTCCTCGCGAGGCTCCTCGGGCTATTCACGGTACTCTTCATATTGCGGGCTTGGCTGACCCTGATTCGCAACCGGGTGCTCCAGCATGCGGCCATGCGGATAGTCTGCGACCTGCGCATTCGGCTCTTCGCCCACCTGCAGACCCTTTCGCTGCGCTACTTTGACACGACGCACACGGGCGAGACGGTGTCGCGAGTGAGCCAGGACACGGGCGAGGTGTACACGCTCACGAACGGTTTCCTCATCAACCTGATCGCCGACTCAGTCACGGTCGTCGTGGTCGTTGGCTTCCTATTCTACGTGGATTGGAGGCTCGCGGCGGCGACCTGCGCCGTGATGCCCCTCTTCGTCTTCAACTACCTTCACAACCGGAAGCGCATGCGGGAGGAAAGCCGGACTCACCGGCAGAATTGGGACAAGGTCATGGGATTTCTCCACGAGAAGGTGTCGAGCGCCAGGGTGATCAAGTCCTTCGTCAGGGAGCAGGGCGAGATCACGACCTTCTCGGGAGGCATCAACGCGGACTTCTTCAACTACTCGAGGATCGTCATGCGCAACACCAAGCTCGCGGTCATTGCCGACCTCCTGGGTTCAATCGGGGCGCTCGTCGTCCTTGGCTACGGTGGCTGGCTGGTCGTCAAAGGCCAGATGGGCGTCGGTACGCTGGTCGCGTTCAACGCCTACATCGCCTTCGTATTCCCGCCCATCGTGAGGTTCGTGGACCTTGCCACGATATTCCAGAGGGCGATAACCGCCCTGGAGAATGTGTTCGCGCTCCTCGACACCAAGCCCGACGTCGCCGATCTGCAGGATGCCACCCCGCTCCCGCACATCGCGGGCGACGTCGAGTTCCGCGCCGTGAGCTTCGACTACGACCCGGCCGCGACCCTGCCGGGCGGACCGCGGACCCTCAGAGACGTTTCCTTCCATGTGAGGGCCGGTCAGGTGGTGGCCATCGTCGGGCCGAGTGGCTCCGGGAAGAGCACGATCATCAATCTGCTCGCGCGCTTCTATGATCCGGTGGCCGGCGAGGTGCTGGTGGACGGCCGCGACATACGGCACGCCACGGTGGACTCGTTCCGCAGGCAGATCGGGATCGTCCTGCAGGAGAACGTCCTCTTCTCGGGCACGCTCGAGGACAACCTAAAGTACGGCAAGCCGGACGCCACGCGGGAGGAGATCATCCTAGCCGCCAAGACGGCCAATGCCCACGACTTCATCGTGGCGCTGCCGGACGGTTACAGCACCGTCGTCGGGGAGCGCGGGGCCCAGATGTCCGGCGGCCAGCGCCAGAGGATAGCCATAGCCCGAGCCATACTTAAGGACCCGCGGATACTTATCTTCGACGAGGCGACGAGCGCCCTGGACCTCGCCTCCGAGCGGCTCATCCAGGAGGCGATGGAACGCGTCATGAAGGGGCGCACGACCTTCATCATCGCCCACCGTCTGAGCACGATTCAGATGGCGGACCAGATCCTCGTCATGGACCAGGGAAGCCTGGCCGAGCACGGGACCCACGCCGAGCTCCTGCAGCTCGAGGGCCTGTACGCCCGCCTTCACGCGCTCCAGTTCAAGGAAGCCGAGTAGGCAGGCGCCTTTTGCGTTTCAGCGCTTGGCGCCGGGCCGGCCCACCAGGCGGATTCCCGGCGGCTCGAGCGTGATCAGCCTCTCCCGGTAGAGGGCGCCGATGGCCTGCTTAAACGCCTTCTTGCTGACGCCAAAGGCGTCGCGGATCTCCTCGGGGGAACTCGAGTCGCTCAGGGCCAGCTGCCCGCCGCGCTTCACCAGCGCCTCGACGATCTGCTCCTTGAGGGGCGCCACCCTGCCGTATCCCGCCGGGTTTATGGAGAGGTCGATCTTGCCGTCGGGCCTGACCGAACGGATGTAGCCGTCGATCCTCTGGCCGATCTCCAGGGGCCCGGGGAGTTCGTTGTGGTAGAGGAGGCCCATGTGGGCGCTGGCGATGATGGCATTGTAGCCCAGCTCGGTCCTTCCTGAGACAAGGAGCTCCACCGCCTGCCCCTCGACGTATTCCGGCGGGGTCACGTTGAGGTGCCTGTTAAGCCTGGTCGTCGCCACGATCCGGTCGGTCTTCAGGTCTACGAAGATGTAGACCACCACGAAATCGCCCGCGCTGACCCGCTTGCTCTGTTCCCTGATAGGCAGGAAGAGGTCCTTGCTGAGGCCCCAGTCAAGGAAGGCGCCGACCATCGGGTTGGCGCTGATGACCCGCAGGCCGACGAACTCGCCCACGACCCCCTTGGGGACCTCGGTCGTAGCCACGATGCGGTCCTCGGAGTCGCGGTGGACGAAGACATCAAACGACTCGCCGGGAATCGTGCCCTGGGGAACGTAGCGGCCCGGCAAAAGGATCTCGCCCCGGGCTCCGCCGTCCAGGAAGACGCCGGGAGTCGCAACCCGGGTCACTGACAGCGTGCATCTCTTGCCGATCATTATAGTCACCGGCACAGCGTGTGCCATCTGTGCCGCGCTTGACGAGCGCCATGTCGTATTGCTGTCGACCAGACACCCGTCGGGGCCCTAATCTTCCCTATATAGACCCGGGACGGACCCCTCCGACCGAGCTACAACAGGCAAACAGCGCTTTCCTACCCATGATATACAAGACAATCGAGATGGCCCCGAACAAGAAGATCGCCCTTGTCGCCCACGACAACAAGAAGCGCGACCTGATCGAGTGGGCGAAGTTCAACCGCGACCTCCTCGCCCACCACAACGTCTATGCGACCGGCACGACGGGCGCCGTGCTCGAGCGGGAGCTCAAATTCCCCATCAAGCGCCTCGAGAGCGGACCGTTGGGAGGCGACCAGCAGATCGGATCGAAGATCGTGGAGGGGGAAATCGACTTCCTGATCTTCTTCTGGGACCCACTTGAGCCGCAGCCGCACGACCCCGATGTGAAGGCGCTGCTGAGGATGGCGGTCGTGTGGAACATACCGATAGCGTGCGACAGATCATCGGCGGATTTCATCATTTCATCGCCGCTCATGGACTCGACCTACCAGCGCATCGTTCCCGACTACTCCGAGTACCGGAAGCGTCCGATACCGGGCGAGCCGGTCGTGATTCCGGTTTCCTCGAGGGAAAAGGCGCTATAAATCCAATAATCGGATACAAAAAAGACGGCCGAAAAAATGAAAAACGGTCCGTCGGTCACCTCTTCCGCGAACGAAATTTTTTTTCGTTTCGCTTACGACAGTTGTTTACAACGCCGCGCGCTTAGTCGAGAATGAGGAACGCTTTCGGAAAAATAAATTTTCCGATACCAGACAACCCAACGAAAAAAGATCCACCATGGCTAAGAAAGCTACCAAGAAAGTTGTGAAGAAGAAGACAGCGAAGAAGAAGAAGAAATAGTAGGTTTGGAGCGCCGATGAGGCGAGGTGGGAGAGTTTAGTTCGCAGGAAAAACAAGGCGCCCCTGCACGAGTGGGCTATCGGTAAGGAAGAGTGATAGGCCCTGGCTCCCCTCGCCCATAGTTTTTCAGCCGGCATCGCGTAACAAGTTCGGTGCCAAGGAGTCTGTGATGCCATGGACGTGGCAACGGCTCCGGAAATGCCAGCGACCGCTGTCGATGCGACAGTGGCGGGGCCTTTATTCTCCGTAGAGCAGCTCTCCGAGCACGCGCGCATGCTCGCGGTCGAGCATCAGGCCGTGGTTCTCGCTGGCCCGAACCGCCTGCTGCCGCGACTGGACGATAACGAGAAGGCGCTTCGCGAGTACAACCGCCAGACGTACGCCGCCGACAAGGCGCGCCAGATAACGCCCGCGTCGGAGTGGATTCTTGATAATTTCTACCTCATCGAGGAGCAGATTCAGATGGCGAGGCGCCATCTTCCGCGGCGCTACAGCCGCGAGTTGCCGCGCCTGACCAGCGGCCGCTCGTCGGGACTCCCGCGGGTGTATGACGTCATCCTGGGATTGGTAACCCAGGTGGATGCGCAGCTCGAGATGGAGTCGATCGAGACGTTCCTCTCGGCCTACCAGGTCGTGACCCCCCTGAAGCTCGGCGAGCTGTGGGCGGTGCCCATCATGTTCCGCCTCGCCCTCATCGAGAACCTGCGGCGCATCACCGAGCGGCTGACCGTGAGCCGCCGCGACCGCGACCTTGCCGACAAGTGGGCGGTCAAGCTGGAGACGACCTCCGAGAACCAGCCCTCCCAGGTGGTCGTGGTCGTCGCGGACATGGCGCGGGCCGACCCGCCGCTGACAAGCTCGTTCGTTGCCGAATTCCACAAGAGGCTCTCGCGCTCGGCCACATCTGTCCCGCTCGCCAGGAGCTGGCTGGAGCAGAGGCTTTCCGAGAGGCATCTTACCGTTGAGCAGCTGGTGCGTGCCGAGAGCCAGAGCCAGGCGGCCGACCAGGTGTCGGTCAGCCACAGCATCACCGGCCTTCGGGTGCTGAGCTCCTGGGACTGGCGCGCCTTCGTCGAGTCTCAGAGTATCGTCGAGAGGATTCTCAGGACCGACCCCTCAGACGTCTACCGGCTGATGGACTTTGCCACGAGGGACTCGTACCGCCACGCGGTCGAGACCTTCGCGCGGCATGGGGGCCAGACGGAGGCCGCGGTGGCCGAGCGCGCCGTCAAGCTGGCCGAGGAGAGCGCCCTGTCCAAGGGAAGGGAGGATCGGTCCTCCCATGTCGGCTTCTACCTTGTGGACCGGGGCCGCGGCATCCTTGAGAAGGGTCTTTCGTTGAGGTGGCCCGCCGCTACCCGCGTGGAGCGGCTGGTGGCCAAGTTCCCGGTCTGGTACTATATAGGCAGCATTGTCGGAGGGACCCTGGCGGCGACGGCACTTGCGCTCCTCGAAGCCAGGAACCTGGGCGTGTCCGTCGGCAAGATGGCGGTCTTTGCCCCGGTGCTCCTCATCTGCATGAGCCAGCTGGCCGTGGCCCTAGCCAACTGGGTGTCCACACTGATCCGGGGGCCGCGGCTTCTGCCGAGACTGGACTATTCGAAGGGCATACCGCGCGAGTCTCGGACCATTGTTGTCATACCAACCCTTGTGCCCGACGTGGAGGCCGTGGACCACCTTCTTGAGACCATCGAGATCCATTTCCTCTCCAACAGGGACTGCAACCTCACCTTTGCGCTTCTGACGGACTTTCCCGACGCGGATGCCGAGGTCATGCCGACAGACGAGGCGCTCCGGAATCGCCTGAGGAAGGGAGTCGCGGACCTCAATGTGAAGTACGGATCAAGCAAGCGCTCCCTTTTCTACCTCTTCCACAGGCCGAGGAAATGGAACGCGTCCGAGAACACGTGGATGGGGTACGAGAGGAAGCGCGGGAAGCTGTCGGAGTTCAACGCGCTGCTGCGGGACGGCGGCACCGAGGCCTTCCAGGACATCGTGGGCGACATGAGTCTCCTGCCGGGGGTCAAGTTCGTCCTGACGCTGGACACCGACACCCAGCTCCCGCGAAACGCGGCGCAGCTCCTTGCGGCCACGCTCGCCCACACGCTGAACAGGCCGCGGTTTGACCCGGCCAAGGGCATTGTCGTGGAGGGATACGGCATCCTGCAGCCCAGGGTTGGCGTGAGTCTTCCCGGCTCCGGCAGGTCCCTCTTTTCCCGCCTATTCTCAGGGGAAGTCGGGATAGACCCGTACACCAAGGGTGTTTCCGATGTCTACCAGGACATATTCAACGAGGGTTCGTTCATCGGGAAGGGCATCTATGACGTGGAGGCCTTCGAGAAGGCGTTGGGGGGCCGCTTCCCGGAGAACGCCGTCCTTAGCCACGACCTGATCGAGTCCTGCTACGCGCGCTCGGCGCTCGTGACCGACGTCGAGCTCTACGAGGAGTATCCCTCCCGCTATCTGGCCGACGTGAGGCGCCGGCACCGGTGGATACGCGGTGACTGGCAGATCGCCCAGTGGCTCCTAAGGCGGGTTCCCGGCGCGGCCATCCGGCGCACCTCCAACCCCCTTTCCACCCTCTCGCAGTGGAAGATATTCGACAACCTGCGCCGCAGCCTGGCACCGCTGGGGCTTCTCCTGCTCCTCCTCGGCTCCTGGGCTGTTCTCCCCTCGGTCGCCGGCTGGGTGACGCTCCTCGTCCTGGCGATCATCGCCGCCCCCACCCTGGTCACGGCCGCCTACGAGCTCAGCCGCAAGCCCGAGGAGCTCCCCCTGACGATGCATGCCGGCACGATCGCCGAGTCCCTCGTCCGCCAGCTCGCGCAGGTCCTCCTCGCGCTGACATTCCTCCCGTACGACGCGTTCATCAGCACGGACGCCATCGTGCGAACGCTGCTGCGGATGTGCCTCACGCGAAGGCGCCTGCTGGAGTGGGTCCCCTCGAGCGAGACCTCAAAGCGTGCGACACTACGCCTGTGGGATTTCTACCTGACCATGTGGACGGCCCCCGCGCTCGCGCTCGCCGTCGCGGCGGTCGTCGCGTACAGCCAGCCCCGGCTCCTGCCGCTGGCCCTTCCGTTTGTCTCGTTGTGGATGATCGCCCCGCTTTTCGCATGGCGCATCAGCCAGCCGATCGAGCGCCGCCAGCAAAAAGTCGCCGAGGACCAGCTCTACTTCCTGAGGGCCGTGGCCAGGAAGACATGGCACTTCTTCGAGACCTTCGTGAATGCGCAGGAGAACTGGCTCCCGCCTGACAATCACCAGGAGGCGCCGGTGGCCAGGACGGCCAACCGGACCTCCCCCACCAACCTGGGTCTCTCGCTCCTCAGCAACCTGGCCGCTCGGGACTTTGGCTACATTTCCGTCGGAGAACTCCTCGCCCGCACGAAGGCCTCGCTGGCCTCGATGGACCGCCTTGAGAAATACCGCGGGCACTTCTTCAACTGGTATGACACGCGCACGCTGCAGGCGCTGCAGCCCCTCTACGTCTCGAGCGTCGACAGTGGAAACCTCGCGGGGCATGCACTGACCCTTGCCACGGGGCTGCGTGAGCTGCCCGACCAGCAGGTCCTACCGGAGCAGGTGTTCGCGGGCCTCAGCGACACGTGCGGTGTCCTCCTCAACTGCATCGACCGCAAGAGCCCTGTTCTCGAGCGGCTGTGCCGGGAGCTGGCCCGCGGGGCGCCGCCGTCCCTGGCCGGCCGGTTCGTGCTCCTTCGCCAGGCCGTGGACCTGGCCGACCAGATTTCGGACGTCTCCCCTGCCGAGGCTGCAATCTGGGCCAGGCAGCTAAGGGACGGCGCAAGGAAGGCGATGGACGACGTCCTCCTCCTGGCACCCTGGCTCCGCTCCGAGAGCGAGCTCGGAGGCACGGCGGGCCCCGGCCGGCCCCTCGGCAACCCGACGCTGAGGGACCTTGCGGAGCCCAAGCACGGGGCAAGCCAGTCGGAGGAGGCCAGCATGCGGATGGTGGAGATCGAGGAGCTTGCGCTCCGGGTCGCTTCGCTGGCCGAGATGGACTTTAGCTTCCTCTACGACTCCGCCCGCAAGCTGTTCGTCACGGGCTTCAACGTTAACACGCGAAAGAAGGACAACAGCTACTACGACCTCCTGGCCTCGGAGGCCAGGCTCACGAGTTATGTCGCCGTGGCCCTGGGCCAGGTTGGGCAGGACCACTGGTTCGCGCTGGGAAGGCTCCTGGTCGGCGGCCAGGGCGACCCGGTCCTCGCGTCGTGGAGCGGATCGATGTTCGAGTACCTGATGCCGATGCTCGTGATGCCGAGCTACGAGAACACCCTGCTCTCGGATACCTGTGCCGGGGCCGTGGAGCGCCAGATAGAGTACGGCCGCTCCAGGGGCGTGCCGTGGGGCGTCTCCGAATCGGGATACAATGCCACGGACGCCCAGATGAACTACCAGTACAGGGCTTTCGGCGTCCCGGGGCTCGGGCTGAAGCGCGGCCTGGGCGAGGACCTTGTCATATCCCCTTACTCGACCGTCTTGGCGCTCATGGTTTCGCCCCACGAGGCCTGCGATAATCTCGAGCGGTTGGACGCCGAGGAGCGCTCGGGCGTCTACGGGTTCTATGAGGCGATTGACTACACTCCCTCCCGCGTTCCGGCGGGACAGGACGGTGCGCTGGTCCGCTCGTACATGGTCCACCACCAGGGCATGAGCCTGCTTGCGCTCACATCCTTCCTCCTCGACCGGCCCATGCAGCGCCGGTTCATCGATTGCCCGGTGCTGAAGACCTCGGATCTCCTCCTGCAGGAGCGCGTGCCCAACAGCGCGGCGAAGATCCTGTCCAAGGAGCTGGAGGTCCAGGAAGCGCATAAGCAGCTGGAGCGCGAGGCCGAGAACTCGATCCGCGTGTTCACGGACGCGTCGCCGCAGCCTCCCGAGGTCCACCTCCTCTCCAATGGAAGGTACCACCTGGTCGTGAGCCACGTGGGCGGCGGCTATAGCCGCTGGAAGGATATCTCCCTGAACAGGTGGCGCGAGGACCCGACCCAGGATTGCTGGGGGACTTTCATATACCTGCGCGACACCGCGACGCGCGAGTTCTGGTCGGCCGCGCCCCAGCCCGTGTTGCAGGCCGTCAAGCGCCAGGAGGCGATATTCTCGCAGGGTCGTGCCGAGTTCAGGCACAACCATCTGGGGATAGACGTGTACACCGAGATCAGCGTGTCGCCAGAGGACGACATAGAGCTGCGCCGGGTCACCCTGACGAATCCAGGCCACAGCCGGCGGGTTATCGAGCTGACGGGATACCTTGAGGTCGTCCTGGCGCCGGCCTCGGCCGAGGAGGCACATCCCGCGTTCAGTGGGTTGTTTGTCCAGACCGAATTCATCCCGCACCAGTCCGCAGTGCTTTGCACGCGCCGGGCGCGACAGTCCGGCGAGAACCCGCCCTGGATGTTCGCGCTCATGCCGGCACCCGCCGGGGACGACAGTCCGGCCTCGTGCGAGACCGACCGCTCGAGATTCCTCGGGCGCAACAACAGCGCAGCCGCCCCCGCTGCGCTCCAGGTCCCCGGTCCCCTAGCCAACACAGTGGGAAGCGTCCTTGATCCGGTGATCGCCCTAAGGAGACAGGTGAGCGTTCCGCCCGGCGGCGAGGTGAGCGTCGTCTTTGCGATCGGCATTTCCGAGACCCGGGCCGGGGCGGAGGCGCTGATAGAAAAGTTCACATCGCCCAGGGTGGCCGCCCGGACGTTCGAGCTGGCGTGGACGCACAGCCAGGTGAGCCTGAGGCAGCTCAATGCCACCGAGGCCCAGGCCCAGCTCTTCTCGAGGCTAGCGAGCGCCCTCGTCTATGCGCAGCCCGCCCGCAGGGCGAATCCCGCGGTCCTGGTCTCCAACCGCGCAGGCCAGGATGGATTGTGGAGGCACGGTATATCCGGCGACCTGCCGATCGTCCTCGTTGTCATCTCGGATCCCTCCCGCATCGAGTTCGTGCAGCAGCTCGTCCAGGCCCATGCCTACTGGCGCGTCAAGGGCCTGGAGGTGGATCTCGTCATCCTGAACGGCGATGACTCGACCTACAGGCAGCCGCTCCAGGACGAGATCGTGGCCCTCATCAACTCAGGTGGTGAGTCTGCGATGCTTGGGAAGCCGGGCGGCATCTTTGTCCTGAGGGTCGACCAGATAGGCTCCCCGGACCGCATCCTCCTGCAGGCTGTCGCCCGTGTGGTCCTGATCGCCGAGTCCGGTTCGCTCGAGGAGCTGCTCGACCAGATACCCGCAAAGCCGCAGATGGCGCCTGCGCTGCGGCCGAGCAGGGCTGCGGTCCGGGATGCATCGGTGCCCTCCCCCGCCCGCGACCTCATCCACTTCAACGGCCTGGGCGGCTTCACCCGCGACGGGCGCGAGTACGTGATCGCCCTCGCCCAGGGCCAGACAACGCCAGCCCCTTGGGTCAATATCATCGCGAACGCGGATTTCGGGACCGTGGTATCGGAAAGCGGCGGGTCATACTCGTGGTCGGAGAATTGCCATGAATTTCGGCTGACTCCCTGGAACAACGACCCGGTCGGGGACGCCGCGGGAGAGGCGTTCTACATCAGGGACGAGGAGACCGGGCAATTCTGGTCTCCCACGCCGCAGCCCGCGCGTGGAGCGACACCCTACACGGTGAGGCATGGGCTGGGTTACAGCGTTTTCGAGCACACCGAGAACGGCCTCACGACCGAGCTGACGATCTTCGTCGCGATGGATGCGCCGGTGAAGTTCGCGGTCTGCAAGGTGCGCAACATTTCCGCGAGGCCGAGGAAACTGTCCGTCACGGGCTATTGGGAATGGGTGCTGGGCGAACTGCGCCGAAAGGCCATCCTCCATGTTCAGACCGAGATCGATGGGGACACGGGCGCCCTCTTAGCCCGAAATCGGTACCAGGCCGACTTTGCCGAGAGGATCGCGTTCGTGGACGTGTCCGAGGCCTCCCGCACGGTGACAGGCGACCGCCTGGAATTCCTGGGCCGCTTCGGCTCTCCGTCGCGACCGGCAGGCATGCAGCGCTCCCGCCTCTCGGGAAGGGTCGGGGCCGGGATGGACCCGGCTGGTGCCGTGCAGGTGCCGATCGACCTGGCTCCTGGCCAGGAGCGCGAGGTAACATTCCGTCTCGGCGCCGGGAAATCGATCAACGAGGTGCGCGACCTCGTCAGGCGCTTCCGCAATTTCGGCGCGGTGCGCGGATCTCTGGAGCAGGTTTGGGAGTACTGGGGGCGGACGCTTGGTGCCGTGAACGTCGACACACCGGACTCGAGCGTGAACGTACTCGTGAATGGATGGCTCCCCTACCAGGTGCTGGCGTGCCGCCTATGGGCGCGGACTGGCTTCTACCAGTCCGGCGGCGCCTTCGGCTTCAGGGACCAGCTCCAGGACGTCATGGCGCTTGTCCACGCGGAGCCGGGACTGACGAGGAAGCAGATCCTCCTGGCCGCCTCACGCCAGTTCCCCGAGGGCGACGTGCAGCACTGGTGGCATCCGCCAGGGGGCCGCGGCGTCCGCACGCTGGTCTCGGACGACTACCTTTGGCTTCCCTTGGTGGCGTGCCGGTACTCGTCCTGCACAGCGGACACCGGCATATGGGACGAGAAGGTTCCTTTCCTCACCGGCCGCCTGCTGAAGGATCATGAGGAGAGTTACTACGACCAGCCCGGGCGCTCCGACCAGGTGGCCAGCCTCTACGAGCACTGCGCGCGGGCGGTCGAGCGCAGCCTCAGGGTCGGTGCCCACGGTCTGCCCCTCATGGGCTCCGGCGACTGGAACGACGGCATGAACCTCGTGGGCATCGAGGGCCGCGGCGAGAGCGTCTGGCTCGCTTTCTTCCTGTGCGAGGTCCTCCAGCGGTTTGCCGAGATCGCAACGGCGCGCGCCGATAGGCCGATGGCCGAAACGTGCGCGGCCCACGTAAAGACCCTGAAGGCCGCCATCGAGCGGGAGGCCTGGGACGGCGCGTGGTACAAGCGGGCCTTTTTCGATGACGGATCGCCGCTCGGCTCGGCATCGAACCCGGAATGCCAGATAGACTCGCTTCCCCAGAGCTGGTCCATCCTGAGCGGCTGCGGCGACCCTGCCCGCTCGGAGACCGCGATGAAGTCGGTCGGCGAGCGGCTCGTGCGCAAGGAAGCTGGCCTGATCCAGCTCTTCGATCCGCCATTCGACCACTCGAGCATGAACCCGGGCTACATCAAGGGGTACATCCCGGGTGTTCGTGAGAATGGCGGACAGTACACCCACGCGGCTGTCTGGACGGTGATGGCCTTCGCGCTCAAGGGTGACCATGACCGCGCTTGGGAGCTCTTCCAGCTCCTGAACCCGGTTCGCCACGGCGGCACCGCAGCCGGCATCGCTACCTACAAGGTGGAGCCCTACGTGATCGCGGCGGACGTCTATGCGCTGCCCCCGCATACGGGTCGTGGCGGCTGGACCTGGTACACGGGGTCGGCGGGATGGATGTACCGCACCCTGGTCGAGACGCTGCTTGGCGTTAACCTAAAGGGCGAGAGCCTGATGCTGACGCCGCGCCTTCCTTCCGGATGGACGACCGCCAAGGTGCATTACCGATTCCGGCAGACGGTTTACCACATAACCTACGTCCGCTCCTTGGCGGGCTCGGCAGTTCCGCCCGCGAAGCTTGACGGCAAGGACATCGAAGGCGCCTCGATCCCGCTAAGGGACGACAGGCAGGAGCACCTGGTCGAGTTCCCGTTCGCCTAGCCTTGGAGGAGGAGACCCATCGAGCCGGCGGGGGAAATCAGCACCTTGCCGGTGCTTTTCATCGTGGCCTTGATGTCGAGGAGCCTGAAGAGGGCCGCTGCGACCGCCGGGTTCTTTTGGATTTCGGCGAGCGCGCCGCCGACCACCTGGGGCCGCACAGCCTGCGCCTGACCCAGCTTCTCCGAGGCCTTCTTGTCCGCGTCCGAATGAATAAGTGCCACCTGGTTGTCCCCGTTCTGGCGCATGGCGGCCGTGACCTGCCGCAGGCGGTTCACGACCTTGAGCTCGATCTGGGCGATCATGCCCCTGTCACGGAACGCGACCTTCCGGATGTAGGTCGAGCCAAGCTGGAAGCCCCACTTGAGCGACGTCGGCGAAACCTCCTCGCGGACCTTGGACGACAAAGCGTCCCTGTCCTCAAGCAGCGTCTCAAGCTTCAGGTTCGACAGCTGCCTCGAGACCGCTGTGGCGACATTGGCCCGAAGCGAGCCCACCGGGTCCGAATTCTGGAAGAGGAACGCCGTGCAGTTCTGCACGTACATCTCATACCAGACGCCAACACCCATGGGTGCGCCCTCCTCCGAGTTGACGAGCTGGTTCCTCAGGTACGACTGCTGGAGGGCCGTCGTCACCGTGTAGGCCTTGCCGAAAAACGGCAGGAGCAGCGCCTTGGGGCCGAAATGGAAAACAGGGAAGAACATGCCCGGTTCGCTCACCTCTCCGATCACCTTGCCGAAGTTCGTGTAGACGATGACGGTGCGCTCCGGAAGGATCCGCCAGAACTGGAAGATCCGGCCCAGCCCGACGAAGAGGCCGACGGCGAAGAACGTGAACATGAAGCCGACGGCGACCGATACGATGAATTCGATCACGGTGTTCAGGAGTTGATAACCGTCTGCGTGGCCTTCTCGCGGAGCGGGAGCATGGCGTTGCGCAGGTATGAATCGAGGGCGCCCTGACCGCCCTGGGTGAACATGTCGGAGAGCGTGCGGCCTAGCTCCAGGATTGGCGCCGCGTCTGCGTCCGCCATGTTGCGTGCAATCTGGACGGCCTGCTCGGCCATCGTGAGCTTCTGGTCCGCGTCGGCCCGGGCCTGGCTGATGGCGGCCGCGACCTGGTTCTGCGTCGTGTTGATGGACGCGAGGGCGTCGTCAACGTCGGCAGGTGGGTCGATTGTCGTGACGAGCGCGGCCTCGAGCTCGATCCCGTAGCGGGCCGCGGTCTTGCGGCAGGCCACCTCCATGAACTGGTTCACGGTCGAAAGGTTCTTGCGCAGGTCGTTGATCGATATCCCGTCGACAGAGGAGTCGGCCCCCTGGCTGTGGAAGGTGGCGATCCGGTCACGCAATACCGAGATGAAGTACCCCATGACGTGGGCCCTCGGGCGGGCCACGCCGAACAGATAGCCGTAGAGGTTCCTCTCGCACGGCTTCCAGCGGATTTGGCCCGTCAGAGAAATCGTCAGGTTGTCCTTCGTTACCGCCTCGATCATGGACTGCTGGATGTCCGGGTCCCAGACGATGTCGGTCGTCTGGATCGTCATGTCGATCCGGTAAAGGCGCTGCCACGGCCACTTGAAATAGGGACCGCCCGGCTTCACCACGTGGATGAGGGGAAAATCGTAGCGCGGCAGCTCCTCGGTCGTAAGGAGCGACGAAAGTTCTGGGTCGGAGGATATCGAGCCCGTCAGACGCTGGGCCCTCCCGAAAGTGGTGAGGACGCCCCGCTCCGTGGGCCCTATCGTGTACACCCCGAAGAGGAGCGCCATGACGGCCGCCATGCCTATGCCGATTGCGAAGCCGACCAGCTCAAGAGGGGTGATCACGGTGCCCGATCCTTGGAGGATTCGGCGCGGGAGGCAAGCGGTGTGAGTTCCGTAATGGCAAGGGCCGCCAGGACGATGACCGCAACGGTCGAGCCGAGGGCGGCAACGACCGGTATGCGGCTGAGTGAAAGGACGCCAAAGGATGAGGCTGCAGCCACCGCCGACATCCTGATGGACGGCGGCGGCTCCTCGCCGCGTCCCTGGCTCTCGGCTGAGAAGATCGCGTAGTTGTGGCTCAGGCAGACCCCGAGGAAGGCCCCGAGGAGGTTGAAGAGGTTGAGCGTGGCGCCGGCCAGCCCGAAGACGCCGAAGGCGAAGAGGCAGGCGCCGGCCGGGATGGCGAATATGCGAATACCCCTGCGAAGGCCATACAGGACAAAGACGCTGGCGCCGACAAACCCCAGGCCCACGGAGCTGAGTTCAAGGGCCGAGACGCGGTAGCGGGAGAACAGCCGGTTCAGGTTCTGGAGCTGGCTGTCGGTCACGGTGTTGGTGTTCGTCGGCGGATCGATGCCTGGACCCTGCTCGGAGATTGTCGCGAACCAGCTGGCTCCCCCACCGATGTGCAGGAGGGACGAGAGGGGTCCCTTGAGGGCGCCGTCGAGTTCGGCCACGAGGGCCGGGTAGTTGGGGCGGTCCGTTCGCGCCAGTTCGGCGCGCCAGGCGTCAAAGAAAGGATTAAACGAGTCCGGCTCAAACCCGTGCCGGACGAGGGCCGCCCTGAAATCTGCTTCGAATCCACGGAGGGACTGCAGCGACTGGGGAAGCGCAAGCCATTCCTCCTCGGTGGGAAGCGCATAGCCGAGGCTTGCGACCTTTGAGCCCGGGAAGGCGCCCTTGTGCCACGTGAGAAATGCCTCGAGCGACGACCGCGCCTCCGAGGGCGTGGCTCCACGCGTCAGGTAAACAACCCTCCCTTCGGTCTCCCCGAACAGCGCCCGGACCCCCGCGTCGTTCCCGTTCAGCTCCGGAGTCGGAATCTCGAGTTCCCTGATGTCGTCCCTCCAATGCAGACGCCAGGGCCCGAGGAGCGCGACCGCGCCACCGATGAAGAGGATAGCCCTGGCAGCTCGCCTCCTCGAACCCGTGGCAGCAGGCCGTCTCCTGATGAAGGCGCGTGTCTCCAGGTGGGAGTTGTCGATCTGCGCGAACCAGAGAAGCGCCGCGGCCAGCGCGCTGATCAGCCCCGCGCTAACGAAGATGCCGAGCTGGCGGATCATCGGCAGCTCGGACCAAAGCAGGAAAGAGAACCCGATGACGGTGGTCAGCGCGCTGGCAAGAAGCGGCTTTATGAGCCGTGATGCCCGTTCCATGTAGGGCTCGTCCGGGCGGCTGAGGGGCTGCAGGAAAATGTAGAAGCCGTAGTCGACCGCGACGCCGGCCAGGAGCGAGCCGACGACGAAGACAAGGATGTGGACCCGATCAAATGACGCCGTCGTGGCGGCCCACGCGCCGAGCAGCGAACCCAGGACGACCGGCACCAGATGAACCGCCCGGTGCACGCGGCGCACGCAGAGAGCCGCGACCGCGATGACGAGTACGAGCGAGAGCACGTTGAGGGTCGTGATCTCATGCTCGATTCGTGCACGGCTCGCCGCCGCGATCCTCGAGATGCCGGTCCACCTCACGTCCGCTTTGGGCTCGGACTCGCGCGTCTTGGCCAGGGCCGCGTCTACGGCTGCGAAGACAGGCCCCTGCCCCTCCTGGACAAGCGGAGAATACCGACTGCGGGCCCACACCAGCGCGTACTCCCCCGACCGCCCCGATGCCATGCCTGATCCGGCCAGGCTGCCGGAGCGGGCGACAAGCCCCGGAACGAGGAGGAGCGGGTCCGAAGGCAGAATGTCCTGGGTGGCCATTGCCTCGGCCTTGGAGAGGTAGGCCTCAAGCTCCGCGGCAGCGCGCTCCGCGAGCCAAGCGCTCCAGGGCACCGGGGAGCCAGAGGATGCGTACTGACGCTTCTTCTCGGCTATCCAGCCGGGAAGCAGAAGCTCGAGACGCTTCGTGAAGATGGTCGCCGCCAGTGCGTTCCTGGGACCGGAATCGGAAAGGGGCAACGCCTCGGCGATCGACGGGGCGCCCGCCAGGGCATTGGCGAAGACGCTCGCAGCCTTGTCGCCCCGAACCGCACGGTCGGCCTCGGACTCGCCGGGGCCGGCGGGGACACGGACGGCGAGGAGGAGAACGCGGGCCTCCTCCTGCCCAGCCAGCGTCCGCACCATCGAGAGCTCGGGTGAGCGCTCGTCTGTCGGGATCAGGTCCAGCACGTCCGTCGACACCTTCTTCTGCAGGTTCAGGCTTGCGAGCCAGCCAATGCCGGCCGCAGCCAGCAGGAGCAGTAGCAGGCGGGCGGTCCATTTCTGGCGGGGAGGTTCCCTCATGGAGGCGTCGGCTAGCGGAAAAATCGCCGCAACTCCGGCTCGGTGAAGGTGAGGCCGGACCGCGGGCCCTCGACCTCTATCTCTATCCTCTGGTGCTCCGAGCGCTTGAACTCCAGGTGACGGACGTCCTCGCCGGTGCCGACAACGGTGATGACCCCGAGTGCGGAGGCGGCCTGCGGGTCCTTGGAGGTGAACTCAAACCGCCAATCAGGACCCGAGCGTTGGGCCATGATGTCGAACCGAGGGAACAGGGCGGCGAGGTCAAACCGCATAATGGGCAGAAGCGACGCTATAGCGCCGGCCTGGTGGGAATCTGCCGGCATCGGGCTGTCGTGGCCGGCTGCGTCCCTGAGCAGGATGCCGGAGGCGTCCGCGATCAGCGTGCTGGCCTCGGGCTGTACGTACTGGAGGCTCAGGCCCCTTTCCGGTGAAATCCGCAGTGTTCCGGTGAGGATCGTCGGGTCGTGCCGGAACGGAAAATAGCGCCGCTCCGTGAACGAGCCCTGGACCGCGCCCTTCGTGGCGAGCGCGGTCAGAAGCGGCCTCCACTCACCGGCGGCGGATTCGGGTGTCAGGGGCTGTCCCGGGCCGGCACCGTGAAGAAGCGCCGCGGCAAACAGGAACGGGAGCACGGCCCTGATCCTCTTCATGACGGCGAAGCCCCCGTCTGGCCGCTCAGCATGGCCACAATCAACCTCACGTGCATCGCGATCATCGTCAGGTTGTCGCGCAGATAGTGGAAATGGGAGACGCCGCCGCTGTCCCTGGGCACGTAGACGCACTCGGCGTCGAGGTTGATCGCGGGCGTCCCCGCCCATGCGAGGCGCACCGCGACCTCGGGATCAAAGTCGTAACGGCGGCCGCCGTGGGTGGCCTTCAGCACCGCGACCAATGGCGCCAGCGGATAAACCCGGAATCCAAAGAGGGGGTCGGCCGCTCCCCTGCCCGACGTCTCGAAATGGACCAGGCCGACGCTGAGCTTGCGGCCATACAGGCGTGCGCGCGGGGCCTCGGGACCGAAAACAGGCCGCCCGCAGATGAGCGCGGTCGGCTTGAGGACCGAGGCAGCCATGAAGTCAGCGATCCTCGCCGCAGGATGCTGGCCGTCTGCGTCCATGACGAGGGCGTGCGTGAAGCCCGACGACCTTGCCAGTTCCGCGCCGGCCAATACGGCGCTTCCCTTGCCGCCGTTCCGGGACAGCACCACGACCTTGAGCCCCGGCCGTGAGTCGGCGAGCAGAGCCTCGTGGCTTGCGTCGGTGCTTCCGTCGACGACCACCCACACGTTGGGCCACGCCTTGAGTGCACCGTTTACCGTGGCCGCGAGGAGCCGGCCCGGATTGAACGCGGGGATCAGCACCAGGTGGGTATCGGGAGGGTTCATCCTAAAGGTGCTCCGGCGAGCACCTCGCAGATTCGTGTCTCAACGCACAGGGTCAACTCCGCCGCGGACCGGCCCGGCTCGTAGGGAAAGGTCCGGTCGAGCGATATCCGGATGGTCGCCGGTATCACCAACGGCGCGGGCCACCATGGCCGCCCCCGCCTGCCTAGCGTGGAACTCGTGCGGATTACGAGGAGGCGAACCGGCGCCTTGGCGCGGTCGGCGATGAGCGCGAATCCGGGCTTCATCTTGCCGAGCACCAGCCCCTCCGCGGTGCGGGTCCCCTCGGGGAAGACCAGGAGCGACTGGCCGTTGGCCACGCTGACCGCCGCGGCCTTCAATAGGTCGATGCCGCTGTCGCCCCGGACATATCCGGCCATGACGGCCGCGGGGCCGACGGCGGGATTCCGCATGAGGGCCGGCTTGAAGATGCAGACAGCGTCGGGCAGCCGCGCCAGGACGAGCGTCGCGTCGACGATCGTCGGGTGGTTGGCGATGTAGACCGTCCCGGTCTGAAGTGTCTCCCCTTCAAAGCCGGACCACTCCACGATGACCACGTTCGTGGCATGGAGCCACGCTATCCAGGCGTCGAAGAGCCGGCGAATCGTCGCACGCACCGCGGGGCCGAACCTCTCGCGCCCGGGAAGCAGCATGAGCAGCATGCACGCGAGGTTCAGGAGAAGGCCGACAAGTCCGAAGACTATCCACGAGAGATAGTACAGGATGACCTGACGAATGCGCTTAAGGCGGGTCAACACAGCGGCAGGAAGTTGAGCCAGTCGTAGGGCCGGGTGCGAAGGTGCTCCTCCACTCTCGTGAGGAATTGCTGAAAATGATCCCGGGCCCTCTCAAGCGCCGCGGCCCTCGGCTCCCCCTCCTTGGGCTCGAAGGCGGGAGAGGCATGAACAACTGACTTGCCCGGCTCGCCCGGCGTCCCGAACGAGAGGAGCACCGGTCGGTTGAAGATCAGAGAGAGGTGGTAGATCGTGAAGGGGAATTTCCTCCTGGCTCCCAGGAAATCAAACTCCTCGCTGCGCGAGCTGTGGTCGGCCCGGTCGCACTGCAGCGCGAGCGCGTCGTTTCCGCTCCCCGCCTCCTTGAGCGCGAAGAGGAGGTCGCCCGGCTCGTTCACCCAGATGAAGCTCAGCTTGTCCCCGAAGCGCGCTGCAAGCGTGTCGATGTCGTGGGAGTTGCCGACCCGCATGCGAACGATGTGGACCCGCTTGCCCTCCTGGCCGGCGAGCATGAAGCCCGTCAGGTCGGAGTCGCCAATGTGGAACGTGCCAAGCAGCCCCGGCCGACCCGAGCCCAGCCACCGCGCGAAGTCCGAGCTTCCCGGGCCGAACAGGCAGACGTGCGGGGTTCCATGCGCGACCCGCAGGCGCAGAATGAGCGCCTCGCTGACGGCGAAGAAATGGCGGAAGACATCGCCCAGCCGCGGCTCCCGCCCCAGCACGATGCGCAGGTACTCGCGGGAATAGCGCCGCTGCAAGGGCATCGTGGCGACGGCGATCCAGGTGCCGCACCGGCGCATCGGCCTAAAAAGGGCCTCGGGGAGCACCCGGTCCATCATGCACAGGGCCCTGTAGCCCCAGGACGGGCCTGGGTTGCGCGGCGCAGCCTCGCTCTTTCGCGTTACCTCCATTCGAGGATGAGCCGCCAGCCGGGCGCTACCAGGCCGTCGAACGGCGTTCGTTTGTGGAGCATGTCAAAGAACGCCGGAAGCCCAAGCGCGGCGTCCCCATCCGAGGCCTCGATGACGATCCGGCCGAGGGAAGTGTCGGCCCGGCCCTTTCCGAGCGACGCCGCGAACGCAAATGTCCTGTCGCTCGCCAGGCCGTGCTGGAGCAGCCACGTGCCCTTCTCCTCGCCGCCGCAGAGGATGACGCGCGGAGCCGGGGAAAGCATGCAGGCGCGCACCGCATGGAACGCGAGGAGCGTGCTGCCGGAGAGGGGGAGAAATTCGCGAACCGGGCTCTGGCGCCCGATCATGAACTGCTGGACGGCGCTCGGGTGTATCGACGTCTGGAAGAGCGTGGGGCTCGGCGCCGGGAAGCTGTCGAGGAAGGCCTCGAGGGCGCAGCTCTCGGCGTAGCCCGACGCATAGACGATGGGGTTGTCCTCGGAGGGCTCGAGCGGCGCCAGCGTGCTGCCGACCAAGAGCCCCAGGGTGGTCATCCTCCGTGTCGCGCCCGCGGGAAAATTCACCTTCAGGCGATCCCGCGTGGCCGCAGGCGCCTCAGTCCCGGCGTCGTCCGTCACGAGAAGCTGGATGTGGCGCTCAAGCATGGCTCAGGAGAAGGCAGGCATGCGCCCCGCCGAACGCGTTGCTGGCGCAGACGACGCCGTCGAATGGCCCCGTCGGGAAATGTGCCAGCGCCACCCCGGGGCCCATCGCGGCACCCCCGGCCCCGATGGTTCCCGGCGCCGACCCTGTGCGGATCGACTCGATGGCGACCGCCATCTCGACCAGGCCGCAGCTTCCAAGGGTGTGGCCGAGGCTTCCCTTCCATCCAACGACAGGCGCCTCGGGGAACGCCTTGGCTGCCGCGTCCAATTCCATTCTACCGGCGTCGAGCGTCCCCGTGCCGTGGCCCTTGAACCAGACCTTGCGGCCACGGGTGCTTCCCGCGACCGAGTCCAGGCACTTTGAGAATCCTGATCCGTCGGCGCGGTTCGACGTGAAGTGGTGCATCTCGTTGAAGACGCTCTGGCCCTCGAGCCTCCAGTCACCCCGATCCCTCGAGAGGACGGCATAGGCTGCCCCGTCGCCGAGCCCGATGGCGCCCGTCGCACCCTCGCGATAGGGCGCGGGAAATCCCGAGTTCAGGATCTTGAGCGCATGGAATCCGCCGGTCACGAATGGGCTGAGGAAATCGAAGGAGAGGACAAGCGCCTCCTCGGCGAGCCCCGCATGGATGAGCCGGGTTGCCTCGAGCAGCCCAAGGTGGGCCGACACGCAGGCAAGGGAGAGGATTGAGACGTTGGGTCCCCAGCCGAGCGCCCGGCGCAACTCCTCGGTGCAGGTCGGGGGCGCGCCCCAGACCCCGAAGGCGGGATCCCCGGTGCGCCGGAGCGCGTAAAGGCCGCCGACCCCAAAATTGCTGCCCGTCACGAAGACCGGGCGAGACGGCGTTCCCCAATCCCCGGAGGGCAGGCCCTCGACCAGCGCGCCAACGGCGGCCATCCATGAAGGCGGGGCGGTCTCGTCCAGGTCCCGCCCCGGCAGGAGTGCAAGGGGAACCGCGTCGCCACCCTCGCGGCCGCGCACGGGAAGCGCATGCAGGGCGCATTCGCCGCGAAGGAGCGCGGCGTGTGTCGCTGAGGCGTTGCCGAAGGGCGTGACGCATCCGGCCGCCGCGATGCGGATGGATGCGGGGGTTTCTGGCATGCGGCGTGGGGCGCCCGGCCGTCAGGCTCCTATCCTGGACGGGTCCGCGCGCTGGCGGATGAACGACGCCAGGGCCCCGACACTCGACAGGGCCGACTTGGCCTCCTCGCTGCTCGAGATCTTTATCCCAAATTCCTTCTCAAGGCGCACCACCAGTTCAAGGGCGTCGATCGAGTCCAGGGACAGGCCTCCCCCAACGAGAGGCTCGTCATCCGGGATGTCGGATGGTGCTATATCCTCTAGGTGAAGGGTTTCCACAATAAGCTGTTTCAGGCGCGCAAGCAGTGGATCGGGCATGGGTAAGTGGTGTGAGTCTGCCCCTAACCTGGGTGGGGTATCAACTCGGAATCGTACCCGGGGCCGCGAGGACGTGGCAGACGTTGCTTCCCCCGAAACCGCAACTGTTCGACAGCACCAGCGCCGGACGGTTCGCGAGCGTGACGCGGGGAAGCTCAAGGCCGGCGCACTCCGGGTCTGGGTCCTTCAGATGCGGGTTACCAGGAATGAACCCGCCATCAATCGATAGCACGCAGAAGGCCGCCTGCATCGAGCCCGCCATGGACAGCCCGTGCCCGGTTAGGCCCTTTGTCGCGGCGACCGGGGGCTTCCGGCCCAAGGAGCCAAACAGGCGCCCGATGGCCACCGCCTCTGCCTTGTCGCCCACCGGAGTCGAGGTCGCGTGCGCGCTCACGTGGGATATCGATTCCGGAGAGACCTTCGCGTCGGCAAGCGCGCGCCGCATGGCCAGAAGAAGTCCCGATCCTTCGGGATGCGGCGCCGCGACGCTGTACCCGTCAGCCGCCTGCCCCCACCCCGCCGCCACCGCCATCGCCCTGGCGCCGCGGGCTCGCGCCGATTCGGGAGACTCGATGATGAGCACGGTCGCTCCACCCGCGCCGACGAACCCGTCGCGGCCGATATCGAAGGGCCTCGATGCCAGGGCAGGGTCGGACTGGCGCGAGAGCGCCCTCATGTGGGCGAAGGGAAGGAGCGAGTCCGCATTCATCTCCTCCGCGCCGACGACAATGGCTCGCTTCAATCTTCCGAGGCGGATGTCGTCGATGGCGTAGCCGAGCGCATGGCTCGAGGAGGCGCACGCGGAGACAAACCCGCAGACGGTGCCCGTGATGCGGTAGCGGGCGGCAAGGTTGAAGTTCAGGGTGCCGGAGATGGAGCTCACGACTCCCATCGGGTTGCCGCGGGCCCCGTTGACCGCGCGCACCTGGGCGAGGTTGTGGTGGAGCAGCATCGCGGATCCCGCGGAGGCGCAGTAGAGCCCGGTCGAGGAATCCTCCGCGACGTCGTTGTCCGTCAGGCCGGCGCTCTCCAGCGCCTGGTCGACGGCGCACACGGCGTAGAGCCCGTGCGGCGCCAGCCCGCGAAGCGTCTCCTTCGAGACACTGAACTGCGAGGGCCAGGACCAGTCACGCCAGTTGGGCGAGTCCACGCTGAATCCCTTGACCGTTCCCGCGACCCTGACCGGCAGGTCCGGGTTGCCGAGGAACTGGATGTTCTCGAACCCGTGGCGCCCCTCCCTCAGGCTTCGCTCCGTTCCGGCGCGGTCGTTGCCGATCGGCGTGATGAAGCCGATGCCGGTGACGACGGGGTTCACGCGCTCGTCTTGGCCGCGAGTTTCCGGGCGACGCAGGCCCGCAGTTGCCCGAGCGTGCGCACGGAGAGGATCTCCTCGTTTGAGATGGTCACGTCGAAGACGTCCTCGAGGAAGAAGACGAGCTCGGCGACAGCCACGGAGTCGTACCCCAGGTCCTCGATGAGGCGGGTGTCATCCGTCAGAGGCGGCGCGGACGGCGCGGCCGGCGGGGCGTAGTCCTGGACGACCGCAACGACCACCTCGTGCACGGCGTCCGTGTCGCCCGTCGCGCGGTAGCGCTCAAAGGCGTCGAGGACGGCCGAGGGGAACTTGGCCAGGGCGGGGTTCGTCGCCGATCTTTGTGGGTCAGGCATGGGTGATCACGTCTTGGCCGCGGCGGGCGACGCCATCGGCGCATGGGCCTCCGGCGACTTCAGGGTGAACCACGTCCGCCACCCCTCGCGCAGCTCCAGAAGCATCCACATCGCGAGCTGCCCGACGACGCGGGGAAGCAGGCGCAGGTTCAGCTCGTAGCTGATGAACCCGAAATACTTGCCGGAATTCCTCCTGCCCCACACCCCCCGGGCCATGCGGGCCTTGGCGATCGACGCCAGGCGCCGGTTGTAGAACGCCATGATCATCCCCGCCGTCTTGCCGCCGTTCGGCGCGAAGGCCGGGATCTCGAGGGCGGAGTTGCCGCTGATGAACGGCCGCTTCACGACCCCGAGGTAATAGCTCCCGAGGTCCAGGCGGAACGCCAGCGTCATGAGCTCATGGTCTCCCATGTAGTAGTACTTGTCGCGGTAGATCGCATCGAACCACCTGTCGTGCGAGGCCGTGAAGTTGGCGTTGTGGCGCGCGACCCGCTCCGCGATGTTCCGGCCGGAAAGGCAGCTGTCGACGAGGGCTGCCGCGGCGCTTGTCGAGAAGCTGATCCAGTCCATGCCCGGCGAGTAGAACGGGTCCATGAACGCCGCGGCGTCGCCGACCAGCACGAAGCCGTCCCCGGCGTAGCGGGTGCTGCTGTACGCGCAGTTGCGCCTGAAGTGGACGTCCCCCTCCTGGAACGTGGCGCCCTCGAGGAGTTCCTTGGCCGCCGGGTGCTCGGACATGAACTTCCGCAGGCGGTCCCCGACCTTGCCGCCTTCGGGCAGCTCCGTGATGCGCTGGTCGTAGACAATGCCGACGCTCATGTCGCCACCCTTCAGGGGTATCCACCAGGACCACCAGCCCTTGCCGCAGATGTGGTTCGTCGCCGTGTAGCGGACGGCCTTGCAGCGCGCGGCCCACTTGGGGTGGCGCTCGGCGAACTCGCGCGAGTCGAGGTTCTTCACCCCGTTCCAGCGGCTCCAGCAGGCCGCGATCGGGTGCGCCGTGTTCGGCTTGTGCCAGCCGTTGCGCCTGGCGAGGATCGCCGCGACGCCCGAGGCGTCGACGACCCAGCGTCCGAGCGCCTTGCCGCCCGTCCCGTCCTCCTTCTCCCAGTCCACGGTCTGGGTGCCTCCCTCCACGAGGGTGACGTTCTTGATCCTCGCGGGCCTGATGAGCGTCGCGCCCGCCTCGACCGCGCGCGCCAGCACCTCCTCGTCCAGGACCGAGCGGTCGACCTGGTATCCCGGGAAGCGAACATTGTACTTGGGGCCCGTCTCGCTGCAGTCGGCCAGGCCCTTCGTCTTCTCGTTGTAGAACCAGAAGCGCATCCCCTGCTTCACAAGGTGCTTCTCGTTGAGGTGGTCCGTAAGCCCGAGCACGCGGCCGATGAAGTAGGCGCTGGTTTCCACCGTGGACTCTCCCACCCGGCGGCCCAGGTGGTCGCTCTTCTCAATGATGAGGATCCGCCAGCGCGGGTTGCGCCTGCGAAGCAGGAGAGCCGTCGAGGCCCCGGCCAGGGCTCCGCCTAGAATGATCGCGTCCCATGACTGAGGCTGGTCATCGTCATTCATTGCAGAAGGCGTTATGGTAGGGTTCGAGGTGGGTGTACAACCGCAATTTTCCTCGCCCGTGGGTAGCCTTGCAGCACCCTTATCTTCATGAATGAGCACCTCTTCCAACTCTGGACGGCCACGGTGGAAAAGGCTCCTGCCTCCACGGCGCTCATAGACGCGGCAACCGGCAGGCACTGGGGCCGCGCGGCCCTTGCAAGGGGTACTGCCGTCTGGGCTGCTGCTCATGCTGGATCATTGGGCGGCTCAATGCACGATAGACGCCGAGTCGCCATGTCGGTTCCCAATGGCGTGGAGTGGTTTCAGGTGTTCCTCGGGCTATTGTCGATCGGTGCCGTCCCGGCGCCCATAGATCCCTCGGAGCCGGAAGAGGCCCAGCTGGATGCCGCGGCGTCGATCGGCGCGACCCATCTCTGGAGCTCCAGCCGGCTCTTCACCCTGGATGCGCCCTGCGCCCGTGTCGGCCGTGACGAGTGCCTCGTCAAGCTGACGAGCGCCAGCACCGGCTCCGCCCGGGGGCTACCGGCGACCCACGCCCAGATGGCGGCCGACGGGCGCCAGATCTGCCGGACCATGG
>Ga0302320_10006676_pt1 | contig 25531 bp, 25 predicted proteins | sample Bog_T0_3_FD_202130 | JGI IMG/M metagenome (GOLD analysis project Ga0302320, IMG submission 202130) | Peat permafrost microbial communities from Stordalen Mire near Abisko, Sweden - Bog_T0_3 | ecosystem: Environmental > Terrestrial > Soil > Wetlands > Peat | place: Sweden: Abisko, Stordalen Mire... | reverse complement strand
GGCGCTGGCCTATATCGAGGATGACGAACTGGTCGAGGTGACCCCGAAGTCGATCCGGCTGCGCAAGAAGTTCCTCGACGCCAACGACCGCAAGCGCGCCGAAAAGGCCAAGCAAGCGGTGGCTTAAGGGGCGAATAGCGAATGGCGAGTAGCGAATAGAAGGTTCGGCCTGCTATACCCCATTCGCCATTCGCTATTCGCTATTCGCCACTCTCGCCCGCCAACCCATGTCCCTCCCCTCCGAGATCGATGTCGCCATCATCGGTGCCGGCGCCGCCGGCCTCGGTGCGGCGCGCGCGCTGGAGAATTCCGGCCGCTCGGTGATCGTGCTCGAGGCCCGCGACCGCGTCGGCGGGCGCGGCCACACCATCATGGCGGCGCCCGGCATTGCCTTCGACCTCGGTTGCGGCTGGTTGCATTCGGCCGACCGCAACTCGTTCGTCGCCATTGCCGAGCAGCTCGATTTCACCATCGACAAGACCCGCCCGCCCTGGCGCGAGCAGAGTTTTGACACCGGCTTTCCGCTTGCAGAGCGCCTCGACTTCATCGCGGCACTGGACGCGTTCTACGATCGCGCCGAGCATGCCGCCAGGGATGCTGAGAAAAGCGGCCACGACAGCGCCGCCAGCGCCTATCTCGAGCCCGGTAATCGCTGGAACCCGATGATCGACGCGCTCTCGACCTACATCAACGGCGTAGAGCTGGATCGCGTCTCCATTCTGGACATGGACGCCTATGAGGACAGCGAACTCAACTGGCGGATCCGGCGCGGCTACGGCGCGCTGATGGCGGCCTATGGCGCGCCCTGCCCGTTGGCGCTGAACACGCGGGTCACCCTGATCGATCACTCGGGCAAGCGCGTGCGGATCGAAACCTCGCAGGGAACGCTAACGGCCGGCCAGGTGATCGTGACCATCCCCACCAACCTGATCGCCGACGAAGCGATTCGCTTTCATCCTGCCCTGCCCGCGAAAGTCGACGCCGCGCGCGGCCTGCCGCTCGGCCTCGACAACAAGGTGATGCTGGCGCTGGCCGAGCCGGACGCGCTGCCCAAAGACGGCAGCCTGCGCGGCGCCACCATGCGCACCGCGATGGGCAGCTTTCACCTGCGCCCGTTCGGCCAACCCTGCATCGAAGGCTTCTTCGGCGGCCGTTTTGCCCGCGAACTGGAAGACGCCGGCGACGGCGCGCTGGCCGCGGAAGCCATCGACGAGGTTGTCGCCCTGCTCGGCTCGGACTTCCGCCGCAAGCTTAAACCGCTCGCGGAATCACGCTGGGGACACGACCCCTTCGCCCGCGGCGCCTATTCGCATGCGCTGCCCGGCCATGCGGGAGATCGCGCGGTGCTGGCAGCACCCGTCGATGGACGCTTGTTTTTTGCAGGTGAAGCGACCTCGCCGAATTTTTTCTCGACCGCGCATGGCGCGCGGGACAGCGGGGAAAGAGCGGCGGGGGAAGTGGTCGCCGCATTCGCGAGAAGCTGAAGCGTCATTGCGAGTGCAAGCGAAGCAATCCAAACTTTCTTCGCTGCGAGATGGATTGCTTCGCTTCGCTCGCAATGACGAATGCTACTCCATCACCCTCTCTCTAAACCCCGCATCCGGCACAAAGCATTCCTCATACTTCCCGAAAATCCGATACCTGTTCCGCGCCACGAGATTGTAGACCGCGTCGCGCAGGGGTTTCGGTACCGAACGCAGCGCGCGCACCCAGCCCCAGCCCGGCAAATTCGACAGCACCGTCAGCGCGGCGTCGGATTTGAAATAGGCTATGCCGCCATGGATCACGGCGTTGGTGTCGGGATCGTTGGGGTCGATGCCGAAGGCCTGTGCGAGGCGCGTGCCGTAGCCGGACTGGATCGCGGTGAAGCGAAAGCGGCCGTCGGTATCGCGCGCGGCGATGAATCGGATCCAGCGCGAGCAGAACACGCAGACGCCGTCGTAGAGGATCACGTCGTCGTCGGGCCAAATGTTCGTTGCAGGCGCCGTCATCGCTTTTTCGCCGCCGCCGGCGCCGTTGCCTTCAGCGCGCGATCGATTTCCGGTCCGGCGATCTTCACGCCGGCCTCGGTCTCCGCCAGCCAGTGGCCCTCGCTGCCGGAGGCCGGCAGCACGCGAAAGTCGACCTTGCCGCCGGCGCCGTGAAACGCATCGGCGAGCTGCCGCGACAGCTCCGGCGAGAAATAGCTGTCATTGGCGGCCACCAGCCAGGTTACCGGCACCTTGGCATCCTCGCCGAATTCCGCAGCTGACAAGGTCAGCGTGTGCGGCGCGCAAACCTGATTGGGAACGTCGTTGGCGTGGCCGCCGCGTCCGGGTGCAAACGCGATGATCGCCGACACGCCCGGCGAATTTCCTCCGGCCATCGCCAGCGCGCCCCAGCCGCCGGCCGAATGACCGACGATCACCGCGCCGTCTTGCCGGATGAATGATTGTCCGCGCAGATAGCCCAGCGCCGCACTGATCTCGTCGGCGGTCGCATAACCCGAGCGCGAATAATTGGCTTCGTCGCAGCCGCCCTGGTCTTCGAGATAGCGCCCGCCGGTCAAGCCATGGCCTGCGCGTTCCGGCACCAGCACCGCAAAGCCCCGCGCCACCAAAAAGGCCGCCAGCGCGCGGTATTCGGGCTGCGGCATTTGCGCGCGACGAATCGCGTTTTCGGTCGAGGCGTGCGCGATGACCGCGAGCCGAAATGGCCCTTCACCTGCAGGACGATACAATAGCGCACGCGCCGCAACATCCGGATCCGGCGAGGGCACTAACCATTGCTGCATGCGGTTTGGCCCGGTTTCCGCGCCTTGCGCGCCGAATTTGCCTTGCGCCATCGCGGGCTGAGTACAGAAGGCCGACCATACAACCAGAGCGAAAAACGCCTTGTCCAATTGCATAAATTCGCCTTACGCCCACGGTTACCGGGATTCGGAATGCCAGAGCAGAATACCTGCGGCGAATCAAATCCAATGCATTTTACCGTGAATATGGCTCGGCCAAAGGCCTACTCCGGGGTCGCGGTGCCCAGTCAGCCATCAGTGAAATGCCGCTTCGGGCACCTTCCTGTCCTCTTTCGGTACATCGGGGCGAAAAACTGATGCAGAAAATCCACAGGTTAACCGATAATTAACGATGGACCTTGAAGCGGACGCTCCGACTTGCTTTGATTAGAACCATGAGCACAACCCTGATCGAGGTTCGACCGGCCAAAGCTGCTGATGCGGCGGCGGTGGCGTCCACCCATGACGAAGCCTGGCGTTCCGCCTATCAGGGTATCATTCCCGGCGCCGAGCTGGAGAAGCTGATCAACCGCCGCGGCCCGCAATGGTGGGACAGCGCGATCCGCAAGGGTAGCCGCGTCAGCGTGCTGGTATTCGGCGACAAGGTCGCGGGCTACGCCAATTACGGCCGCAACCGCGCCCGCAGCCTGCACTTCGAAGGCGAAATCTACGAGCTCTATTTGCGCCCGGAGTTCCAGGGCCTCGGGTTCGGCCGCCGGCTGTTCACCGCGGCGCGGCGCGACCTGCTGCAGAGCGGCCTGAAGAGCATGGTGATCTGGGCGCTCTCCGACAACGATCCCGCGACCGAGTTTTACCGGGCGCTGGGCGGCCGCATGGTGGCGCGCTCATCGGAGAAATTCGGGCCGAAGTCGCTCGACAAGGTCGCCTTCGCCTGGACCAACTGAGTTCCGTCTCACTTCATTGCCGGGGCCTGTCCCCGCCTTGATCGGGGATGACCCGGCAATCCATCTGCCTCGAATGAATCTTCGTGGAGCTTGGTGGATACGCGGGTCAAGCCCGCGTATGACCATCGTGCCAGTCTCGCAACGGCGGAGCCATCCATGCGTCTTGACGCCATCTCGATCGGGAGCGATCCGCCGCGTGAGGTCAACGTCATCATCGAGGTACCGGTCGGCGGCGAGCCGATCAAATACGAGATGGACAAGGACGCCGGCACGCTGGTGGTCGACCGGTTTCTGTATACCGCGATGCGCTATCCCGGAAATTACGGCTTCATTCCGCACACGCTGTCGAATGACGGCGACCCCTGCGACGTGCTGGTCGCCAACACCCGCGCCATCGTCCCGGGCGCGGTGATGAGCGTCCGCCCGGTCGGCGTGCTGCTGATGGAGGACGAGGCCGGCGGCGACGAGAAGATCATCGCGGTGCCGTCGTCGAAACTGACCCAGCGCTACGACAAGGTGCGGACCTACAGCGACCTGCCCGACATCACGCTGCAGCAGATCCAGCACTTCTTCGAGCACTACAAGGATCTCGAGCCCGGCAAGTGGGTCAAGGTGCTGCGCTGGGGCGGCGCCGATGACGCGCACCAGCTGATCACCGAAGGCATCGCGCGGGCGAAGGGGAAATGAGTCGTCATTCCGGGGCTTGAGCGAAGCGAACGAACCCGGAATCTCGAGATTCCCCGATGTGCAATTGCACATCTGAGGTTCGCGCTACGCGCGCCCCGGAATGACGGCCCTTCACACCGCCGGCTTCGGCAGACCCGCGACCGCGCAGGCCGCGCGCAACGTGTTCACCAAGAGGCATGCCACCGTCATCTGGCCGACGCCGCCGGGCACCGGCGTGATCGCGCCGGCAATTTGCGCCACCTCGGCAAAAGCGACGTCGCCGACCAGACGGGTCTTGCCGTCGGCATCGGGCAGCCGGTTGATGCCGACATCGATCACCGTGGCGCCCGGCTTGATCCAGTCGCCGCGCACCATCTCGGGGCGGCCGACGGCGGCAAAGACCAGATCGGCGCGGGCGCAGAGTTGCGACAAGTCGCGTGAGCGCGAATGCGCGATCGTGACCGTCGCGTTTTCGTTGAGCAGCAATTGCAGCAGCGGGCGCCCGACCAGATTGGAGCGGCCGAGCACGATGGCATTCATGCCTTCGAGCGAAGCGTGCACGCTTTTGGCGAGAATAATGCAGCCAAGCGGCGTGCAGGGCGCCAGCGCGGCAAATCCGCCGGCAAGCCGCCCGGCATTGCTCGGATGCAGCCCGTCGACGTCCTTGGCGGGATCGATGGCATTGATGATGGTTTCGGTATCGAGCGATTTCGGCAGCGGCAATTGCACCAGGATGCCGTGCACAGCCGGGTCGCGGTTGAGTTTGGCGATCAGCGCCAGCAGATCGTTTTGCGCGACGTCGGCGGGGAGCACGTGCTCGAACGAAGCCATGCCGGCGGCCTGGGTCTGCTTGTGCTTGCTGCGGACATAGACCTGGCTTGCGGGGTCGCTGCCGACCAGCACCACCGCGAGCCCCGGCGTCAGCCCGTGCTCGCGCTGCACCCGCGCGACCTCGCCAGCGACGCGGGCGCGAAGTTCGGACGCAATGAGCTTTCCATCGATAATCCGGGCCGTCATCCCAATTCCTTGTTTGTCCTTGTTTGCGCCGGTGGCGTTGTCGTCAGCTTCCGCAAGGCCTCGCCGAGCTTTGCAGGCTCGCCGTCGACCGCAATCTGCTTGTGACGCGAGGTCGCCCCCGAGAGAATCCGCACATTCGCCTTGGGCACGCCAAGCGCTTTGGCGAGCAGTGCCATCACCGCGCGGTTGGCTTCGCCGCCGTCGGCGATGGCGCGGACCCGCACCTTGACCACGTTGCGGCCATCGGCGAGCGTCTCGATGCCGTCGATGTCATCGCGGCCGCCGCGCGGCGTCACCCGCAACGCAATACTGATGCCTGCGGCGGAATAGCGCCAGGGATCCATCGGTTATCCATCGAGCACCCATGCCCGCGATCAGAAAACGGCGGGATAGATGTAATAGGTGATCACCCGCTCGATGAACATGATGATCAGGATCAGGATGATCGGCGAAATATCGAGGCCGCCGAGGTTCGGCATGAACGAGCGGATCGGCGCCAGCACCGGTTCGGTGATCCGGTACAGGAACTCCGCGACCGCCGCCACGAAGGCATTGCGGGTGTTGACGACATTGAAGGCGATCAGCCAGGACAGGATTGCAGACGCAATCAGCAGCCAGACATAAAGATCGAGAACGATAAGAACGATGTCGAGAACGGCACGCATGGCTGGCTTACTCGGGGGTTCAAGGCGCGGGCGGGGCTGTCTGGTAGATATCGGTTCCCCCATGGGCAAACAAGGGAAGTTCCGGGCAAAGTTGCCCGCAAACCAGCGATTTTCGCCGTTCTTGACTTGACCTTGGCACGGATTGTAAATGGCCCCGATTGCAGGCCGCCTTACTGCACAAGGCGGTTCGCGATGGGGCCATAGCTCAGCTGGGAGAGCGCGTCGTTCGCAATGACGAGGTCGGCGGTTCGATCCCGCCTGGCTCCACCACGGCTCGCCCGCTTCGGCGAACACGGGCTGACAGCCCTACCTTATCACACCTCTTGTCTTCTGCCCTTCGGGCTAAGCGTGGCAGTCGCGGAAACTATTCCGCGGCTTGCGCCATCACCGCCATCGGCTCTCTCGCCAGCCAGCCCTCGATGAATTGCTGGAGCCAGGCGCGCTCGCTCATGTCATGCACGGCGCGGTCGGCGAAGTGGTGATGGCGCGCACGCGCCCCCGGCAATTCGAGTCGCGCATGGCCGCGCGTGGTCCAGCGGTGCATCATCGCGTAGGTCACGTCGGGATGAAACTGGACGCCGAAGGCATGGTCCATCCGGAACGCCTGCACCGGGAAGTCGCTGCCTTCCGCCAGCAATTCCGCGCCTCCGGGCAGTTCAAATCCCTCGCGGTGCCAGTGGTAGACGTGATCCGGCCAGTCCGGGCAGATCGCGAGCCCCGCTTGGGTGGGGCGGATCGGGTAATAACCGATCTGGGTCTGGCCCTCGGGATGCGGCGCGACCTTGGCGCCGAGCTGCCTGGCGAGCATCTGCGCACCGAGGCAAATCCCCAGAAACGGCCGCTGCTCAGCCAGCGGCACCGCGATCCAGTCGATCTCCCGGCGGACATAGTCATCCGGATCGTTGGCGCTCATCGGTCCGCCGAAAATCACCGCGCCGGCATGACCGTCCAGCGTTTTCGGCAGCGGGTCGCCGAACCGGGGGCGCCTGATGTCGAGCGGGTGTCCGAGCGCCCGCAGCGCATTGCCGACGCGCCCAGGGGTCGAGGTTTCCTGGTGCAGGACGATCAGCACCGGCAGCAAGGAGTTGGAATCTGAAGGTTCGGAAATTGAAGGCTTGGGCGCGGCTGCGGAAACCCCGAAAGGGAGATGCAGCACGATTTCGGCGGCGTTGATCTTGCCCGGCTGAAAAAACGACATCGACTTATCTTGTTTGCGGCACTGAGGCCGGAATCATAGCTAAGGAATCCTTAATTTCGTATTAGTGTCATGTGGGTTGGCATCCGTTCACAAAGCAAATCGCGGGCCAAAAACCGGCTTCGGCGTGCTTTAGCGGCGCTTGCGCAGCTGGAAGCCGCCGACCGCCGCCAGGATGAACCCGCGCGGAAACAGCCTCAGCAGCAGCGGTACGATCTTGATGCCGAGGCCGGGCAGTACGGCCCGCTTGTTGGCCATTAGCCCGCGATACCCGTCTTTGGCGACGTCGGATGCGCTGACATTGAGAAGCGCCGAATCAAAGCCGGGCGCGAACCCCGCCCGCGCCTGGAACTCCGACGGCACCGGACCCGGACATAGCGCGGTCACGCGCACCCCCAGCGGCCCGAGCTCGGCACGCAGCGCTTCGGTGAACGACAGCACAAAGGCCTTGGAGGCGTAATATACCGCCATTCCCGGGCCCGGCAGAAAGCCGGCGATCGAACCGACATTGAGAATGCCGCCGCGATGCCGGATCAGCTGATCGGAGAATCGCAGCGACAGGTCGGTCAGGGCACGGATATTGACGGCGATGATGTCGAGCTGCTCGGTGCGGTCGAGCTCGATCGCCCTGCCGAACAGGCCGAAGCCGGCGTTGTTGACGACGTATTCCACCTCCGCCCCGGCCGCCGCCAGGGCCGCGGCAATCTTGTCGCCGGCGTCGGATTGAACGAGATCGCAGGGAATCACGATCGGCGCGGCGCCGCCCGCGGCAGTAATTTCACCCGCCAACGCCGTCAGACGGTCCGCGCGGCGCGCCACCAGAGCCAAGCGATGGCCGTTCGACGCGAACACGCGGGCCAGTTCGGTGCCTATTCCCGCCGAGGCCCCGGTAATCAGCGTCACACGCTCAGTCACGATTTCAATGCTCTTGGACCAAATTGCACGATATGCGGCTAACACATCGACGAGAGCATACGCATTAGGGGGGATGCAACCCGCCTGCAAGCATGGCGACGTGCGAAATGGATAGTATCGTGGAATCCCGGGGGCGCATTCCTACCCAATTGCGCCCGGCAAGCCCGATTGTCGGGTAAATCAGAACTTTGCCGGGTCCGGTGCCGCGCAATCGATAGCGCAGCAACCGGGCGGCGCCGTGTCAGATTGCCGCGCCGCAGCGATCCTCAACCGCCCGCGGCGGCCGCCGATTGCCTGCCGGCGACACGGTGCTTGAGTTCGATCCGGTCGCGTGAGGAAACGCCCAAGAGATCCGCGGCGCGCCAGACCACATTGTCCTCGAACTCGCTGACTTGGCCATCGGCATAGACCAGCTCCCACATCATCTCGACGATGCGCAGGCGGCCGGCCTCGTCCACCGTGCGCATGATGACGCTGGTGAAATGATAGAGATCGACGGCCTCGCCCTCGACCAGCGTCGCGGACGCGATCAACTGGTCCGCGGTTCCCGGATCAAGCCCGAAACGGCTTTCGATCAGGCCGTGCAGCTTGCGCTTTTCAACTTCACTGGGTTCGCCGTCGAGCGAGATGACGTGAATCAAAAGCGCGGTGGCCGCCAGCCGATATCCGGTATCGTCGAGCGCGCGGTCCGGATGCCCGGCGGGAGCAACCACATCAGCAATGAATTGGCGAAGTCCGTCCAGCATCGCTTGCTACCGAAATCGTGTGAGGGCAGTTGGCCGCCGCGACCGCGGCGGCAAGGAACATATGGGTCGGAAAATCAACTTGCGCAATCCGCGCTGGTTCCGGCGAAACGTTACGATTAGGCAATCTCAGGGTATTTCGTACACCACGATCTTGTCGGCGATGCCGCGCAGTGCCGCCTGCTTCTGAATCGGCGTGATCGCCTGCTCGTCCAGCATCGCAGCCACCGCCGGCGCGTCGATCACCGGTCCGGTGATATGGATCGACTGCGAGGTCGCAAGACCCTGAACCCTGGCGGCGATGTTGACGGTCTGGCCGAAATAATCCTGCCGCTCGTTGAGCATGACCGCGAGGCAGGGACCTTCATGGATGCCGATCTTGACCACCAGATCGTCGGTGCCGCGCCCGGCGTTGAGCTTGTCCATCGCCGCACGCATCCGCAAGCCGGCGGCAAGCGCATGTTCGGGCCGGATGAAGGTCGCCATCACGGCATCGCCGATCGTCTTCACCACCGCGCCCTTCTCGGAAGAGATGATCTCCAGAAGGGCATGGAAATGCGCCCGCACCAGATCGAAAGCGGCGAGGTCGCCGACCCGCTCATACAGCGCGGTCGAGCCCTTGAGGTCGGTGAACAGAAACGTCAGCGAGGTAATCTTGAGGCGCTGGTCGATATTGAGATTGTCCGCCTTGTAGACATCGCGAAAAGTCTGGTTGGTCAGCATCCGCTTTGCCGTGATGAACGGCTTGCGCTTGCCTATCAGATGATGAAGCGCATCAGCCGCGACGAAGACCGACGGCAGCACGCGTACCGCGGTCCGGTTGTCGAGCGACAGCTGCAGCGGTCCCGGGCGCAAGATCGTGGTTTCGACCGGCGCGTGAGCGTTGTTGTAGGCCAGCGATAGCAGCTGGAGCTCCGTGGTCGGCTCGCCCTGAACATCGATGAACTGCGCGGCGTGCGTCACCGGCTCGAACACGATGATGAATTGCGGCGGCAGTTGCAGCGATAGCTCCGTCCTCTCGCCCGGCGGCAGCTCGAGCGCCTTGAGCACGACGTCATTGGAGAGCGAGGCGAATGATTCCTCGTCGAAGTCGACGCCGGAGCTCCAGAACACCTGCCTGAAATAATCCCAGATCGGCAGCGCGTTGGGATCATGCGCCGCGATCCGCCTTACCTGGGGGCTGACCGTGAAGGCGACCTCGACCTGCTCATCGACCGAAGCCTCATAGCCGCAGGCGCAAAGCCCGCAATGATAGTCGTCGTGGCGCAGCGATTTCAGCGTGGAGTGGGCGTCCAGCACCCCGCCGCAGCCGGGGCACAGCACGTTCCAGGTGAGGTCGAACAGCCCGAGCCGCGATGCATGGAGGAAACCGGAGATCACCCGCTCTTCGTCGAGCCCGGTGCGGGCCGAAAAATCCAGCAAATTGATCCGGTTGAGCTCGTGGTCTTTGCCCTGATCGATCAAGCGCGCGATGGCGTCGGCCACCGCGGGATCGGCGGTCTGCTTCAATACCTGAATCTGGGCCTGGATTTCGCTCATGCCGGGACAGTAGATGGGATCGGGAGCACGTCGGTGCAATGGTCGGTCAGCGCGGCGTGACCGCGAACATCGGCGAGCGATCCGGCTGTGTCGTCACCACACCAAGCGGCATCACCGGCTCCTGGTCCAGAAGTGTGATACGGAACGCGCCGATCAGCTTGGCCAGCGCCAGCGTCGCCTCGACCAGCGCAAAATGCGCGCCGATGCAGACCCGCGCGCCGACGCCGAACGGCAGGTAGGCGAAGCGATCGGGCGGCGCTGACGGAGGCATGAAGCGCCGTGGAATGAACGCGTTCGGATCGCGCCAGAGCTTTTCGTGCCGATGCAGCAGCCATGGCGCAATCAGGATCACGTCTTTCGCACGGACCGGCCGGCCTGCGACCGTATCCGGCGCGATGGCGGCGCGCGCAATCAGGAACGCCGGCGGATAAAGCCGCATCGTCTCGTCGACCACGGCGCGGGTGAATTTCAGCCGCTCGATATCGAGCGCGCCGTTCACGGTGGCGCCCTGCGCCTCGTTGGCCAGTTGCGCTTGCGTTTCGGGATCGAGCGCGAGCAGATACAGCGACCAGAACAGCGCGGTGGCGGTGGTCTCGTGGCCGGCGAGAATCATCGTTGCCACCTCGTCGCCGAGCTGTTCGTCGCTGAAGCCCGCGCCGGTCTCGGGATCGCGCGCGGCATCCATCAGATCGAACAGATCGCGCAAGGGCGCGCCCTCGTTCTTGCCGGCGGCGCGACGCTCGGCCATCAGCATGGCCACGAATTTTGCCCACCGCTTGCGGAAGCGGGCGCGGGCGAAATCCTGCGGACTTGGCCAGCCCAGCGGCAGCAGCAGGTCGAGCAGGTGCGGCCGCGCCAGCCGCGCGCCATATTCCATCACGAAGTCGCGCAGCGTTGCACCGTGGCGGCCCATGCCGATCGAGAACATGGTGCGGCCGGCGATCTCGAGCGTCATCCGCTGCATGATCTCACGCAGATCGACCGGCTCGCCGGTCGCTTGCCTGAGCTTGGCGATGGTCTCGTCGGTGACCGCGATCATGTGCGGAACCAGCGGCGTCACCGCGCGCGGCGTGAAGGCCGGCGCCAGCGTCCGGCGCTGGTGCTTCCAGGCGCGTCCTTCGGCGATCAGGAGACCTTCGCCGAGCACCGGCCGCAACACCCGGATTCCGGCCGGTGTGCGGGTGTAGTTCTCGTAATTGTCGACCAGCACATGCCGGATCGCGTCCGGGGTGTTGAGAATGAAACTGCTGTGCCCGAAGAAGCGGCCCTGAACGACATCTTCCTCGTAGGCGCGTTGCCCCCAGGTGCCGATCACGCTGTGGCGCATCGCCGTCATCCGCCCGAACGCGGTCATGGTTTCGGCGGCGCGCGGCGGACTGGGCGGCACCAGCGGCTGGCGCGCAACCGGCATATCGTAGGCTTCGGCGATGCTCATTTGCGGCCGGTATTGATAGCTCCGATCCGGGCTCCATCAAGGCACGGATATGGAAGATAGCTAGTGGGTCGGTTCGGCGGCCACAATCGTCGTCCGCCACAATCGGCCTATTTCGCGATCGCCCCTTGTTTTCAGCGCTTTAGCGGTCCGGTGGTACGGCCGATCGCGGCATCGCCACTGGACAGAACAGGACTTTCACAGGCATCACTGCAAATTGCAGGGAATCAAGGCCGGCCGCGACCGGCCGTAACGGAAACGCCGCATGAATGCTCCAGAACGCCGTAAACTGGCCGCCGACGGCCTCAGCGCCCCGCTGCGGCATTCGGCGTTCCGGCGCATCTGGCTGGCGAGCCTGCTCTCCAACCTTGGCCTGCTGATCCAGGGCGTCGGCGCCGCCTGGGCGATGACGCAGATGACGGCCTCCGCCGACAAGGTGGCGCTGGTGCAGACCGCCTTGATGCTGCCGGTGATGCTGATCTCGATGCCGGCCGGCGCCATCGCCGACATGTATGACCGGCGCATCGTGGCGCTGGTCTCGCTGTCGATCGCGCTGTCGGGCGCAACCGCGCTGTCGGTGCTGGCCTGGCTCGGCCTGATCACGCCGCAAATCCTGCTTTTATTCTGTTTCGTGGTCGGTAGCGGCAATGCGCTGTTCGGGCCGGCATGGCAATCCTCGGTCAGCGAGCAGGTACCGAGCGAGACATTGCCGTCGGCGGTGGCGCTGAACGGCATCAGCTACAACATCGCGCGTAGTTTCGGGCCGGCCATCGGCGGCATCGTGGTAGCGACCGCCGGCGCGGTCGCGGCCTTCGCCTGCAACGCGGTACTCTATCTCCCGCTGATGGTGGTGCTGTTTCTGTGGCGTCGCAGCAGCGAGCCGTCGCGGTTGCCGCGGGAGCGGCTCAACCGCGCCATGGTGTCGGGCGTGCGCTACATCGCCAACTCGCCGTCGATTCGCATCGTGCTGGCGCGAACTCTGGTGACCGGCCTGATCGGCGGTTCGGTATCGGCGCTGATGCCGCTGGTGACCCGCGACCTCTTGCATGGCGGCGCCCAGACCTACGGCATCATGCTCGGCGCCTTCGGCATGGGCGCGGTGATCGGCGCGCTGAACATCGCCGAGGTGCGCAAGCGATTGAGCGGCGAGGGCGCGGTGCGCGCCTGCGCGCTGTCGATGGCGGGCGCCATCGCGGCGGTGGCGCTGAGCCGCGAACCGGTGCTGACGGCGGCGGCGCTGGTGGTGGCCGGCGCGGTGTGGATGATGTCGGTCGCCTTGTTCAACATCGGCGTGCAGCTTTCCGCGCCGCGCTGGGTCGCCGGCCGCTCGCTGGCAGCGTTTCAGGCCTCGATCGCCGGCGGCATCGCGATCGGCAGCTGGGGCTGGGGACGCCTGACCGACGCCGCCGGCGTGGAAACCGCGCTGCTGGTCTCCGCCGCCCTGATGCTGATCTCGCCGCTGCTCGGATTGTGGCTGCAGATGCCGCGGGTCGGCGCCCGCAACGAGGATGCCGAGGTGCTGGCCGACCCCGAAGTACAGTTGTTGCTGACGGCGCGCAGCGGGCCGCTGGTGGTCGAGATCGAATATCGCGTTTCCCAGGAAAACGCCCGGGCCTTTCACGGCGTGATGCAGGAAGTGCAGCTTAGCCGCCAGCGCAACGGGGCCTATGGCTGGTCGATCGCGCGCGACATCGCCGATCCCGAACTATGGACCGAGCGCTATCACTGCCCAACCTGGCTCGACTATCTGCGCCAGCGCAACCGCTCGACCCAGTCCGAACGCGCGCTGCACCAGCGCGCCCAGGCGTTTCATCTCGGACCCGATCCGGTGCGCATCCGCCGCATGCTGGAACGGCCGTTCGGATCGGTGCGCTGGAAAGACGAGACGCCCGACCGCGCCGGCCGCGAGGTGCTGCCGGTCACGACGGCCGCGGCGGGAAGCAGCAGCACGTAAGTCTGTGAGATCGTCATTCCGGGGCGCACCAACGGGTCGCGCGAATGCGCGCCCCGGAATGACGGATCCTAATTACTGCCCGTGATCCACCAGGACCTTTTCGCAGGTCTTGCTGAGCCTGGCGCGGTTCTGCTTCAGGCAGGCCAGTATCGCCATGTCGCCGTCATTCATGACCGCGCGGCAGTGGCGCGTGACGTCGCGGGCGCAGCCGGGGTCGGCTCGTTGCTGCGCCGAGGCGGCGGAGACCATCAGGACGAGGGGTACGATGATTAGAAATCTGGCCATGATATTACGCCTTCACACGCGGCAATGAGCCGGATCAAAGGCGGGCGCCGCGGTGATGTCAAGGCGATCGCAGCGGTGAAATCAGCCTCGCCCTGTCGTTGGCGCGACGCTGAGGGTGTCCGTCATTCCGGGGCGCGCAGCGAACCCGGAATCTCGAGATTCCCTGATGCGCCATTGTGCATCTGAGGTCTGGTCCTTCGGACCAGCCCGGAATGACAAACGGCGAGATTACTGCGCGGCGACCTTGTTGGAGCGCTGAGCGGCCATGTCGTGGTCCATCACGGCGCGGCAACCGGTGCTCAGATCGGCGCGATGCTTGACCATGCAGGCGGTGATCTTCGGAATGTTGGGGATTTCGGAGCTGCAGAGCCGGAACGCGTCGCCGGTGCACTGCGCCTGCGCCTCAGAGCTGAAGGCGAAGCTCGAGCTCGACGTCATCGCGGAAACGGAGGCGGCGACGGCCAGCACCAAACCGGCACGGCGGATAATCTGGGTGAAAGATGCGGTCATTTTCGGCTCCACTGGTTCGCCACTGTTCGGCGCGTTGTTGATGCCTATGAGTGCTCCAGTTCTGTGATTTGGACTGTGATGACCATCACTCCGGCGCCAATGTGTGACGTCGATCACTCGGCCGGGCCGGCCGGAGGGCGGCGGGCGTCAATTTCGTCCTTAAACGAGGCCGCGTTGGCGCGGCGTTAACAACTCTTTCTCATTAATGGCTTAGCACCATTTTGATGTTGCGTAGTTGAGGACGAGTAACCATGCGTAGTGCGTTAGGCCTGATGTTGGCGAGTGTCGTTTCGGCTGTTGTGATTGCGGCCGTGTGGTTTTGGACTGCTTCTCCCCGTGCCGATCTGGCGGCTCCCGCCACCGTGGCCGCCCGGCAAGCCGAGCAGCTTCCCGCTTCCGCCAAGTCCGCGGACAAGGTCGAGGTCACCGCGGCGATCCCGGCTCCGGCCGCGCCGCCGAAACCGGCCTGTGCCAATCCGGATGCGCTCGGCGTGACCCGCATCGTTGAAGTCGACACGACAGGCGGACCGGGTTTTGGCTTCGAACATTTCAAGCAGCTCGATTTTCTCACCGATAAAGAGGTCGTGCTGACCTTCGACGACGGTCCGTGGCCGGGCAACACGCCCGCAGTGCTCAAGGCGCTCGCCGACGAATGCACCAAGGGGCTGTTTTTCCCGATCGGCAAGCACGCCAGCTACCATCCCGAGATCCTGCGACAGGTGGCCGCGGCCGGCCACACGATCGGCGCTCATACCTGGTCGCACGCCAATCTCAATGCCAAGAAAATGACGGAGCAACAGGCCAAGGACGAAATCGAAAAGGGCTTCAGCGCGGTCAAGCTGGCGCTGGGCGCGGCGCCCTCGCCGTTCTTCCGCTTCCCCGAACTGCAGCACGGACCGGCGGCGGTGGCCTATCTCGGCACCCGCAACATCGCGATCTTCTCCTGCGATCTCGATTCATTCGACTTCCGCGCCAATAGCGCCGATCAGATCATCAACACCGTCATGACCAAGCTCGACAAGGCGGGCAAGGGCATCATCCTGATGCACGATTTCCAGAAGCACACCGCGGAGGCGCTGCCGACCCTGCTGCGGCGGCTGAAGGCCGGCGGCTACAAGGTCGTGCAGATGAAGGCCAAGACGCCGTTGCAGACCTTGCCGGAATACGACGACGCCATGATCAAGGACCAGAAGGTCCCGGTCGCCAGCACCCGTCCGGTCAACAGCGTGGTGCAGACGGTTTCGGAATAGCCGGAGCAAGACGGGCTTAGCGACACTCCCCCTCCCCACCGCTTCGCGGGAGGAGGGGAGAAGAACGCAGCGCCGCCTTTACCAATAAATGCCGTGGCGATGCAGTTCGTAGATCACCCGGGCTTCGGTCGATCCGTGCCGGCGCTTCGGCTTCTCGGCCTTCTTTTCAGGCAAGGGTTTGGCCTCGTCGGCCTTCGGCGTATCCGCCGCTGGAGTTACGGCCGCCGGCCGCTCGACGAATTTCGGCGCTTCCGCGGGCTTGGCATCGACGGCTTTGGGCTCGGTGACAACGGGCTCGTCTTTCGACGCCAGTGTCGGGCCTCGCGTCGGCCCAGCCTGGGCGGAGGCGGATGCCAGAACCAGCGCAGCAATCAGGATGTATTTGCGCATGTGATGTCTCCTGGGGTTGGCGGGCGTTGACTGAGATTGGCGCCAAACTACGACAGCCACGGCTGTGGTTATGTGAGGAGGATCACGTAAGGGCTGTGGAAAACGCACAAAAGTGGCCAAATAGTGCTCGACCTTTTGTCGCGCAGCGGTGAGGAGCCGCGTCGGCGGCTCAAACAAAATGAGCCCCGGGCTTACGGGCCCGGGGCTCACCGTCAACGTCGCAGCTTCCCGCCTCCGGGCAGTTCGGCAATGACGATTTTTCAATACCGCGATCGGCAACCGACACGTTGAGCAAGATCAAGCCGTTCGGCCTCCGATGCCGGAAACTGCCGGCAATTTTCGATCATCGGCGGATGCGCTGCGCGGTTGCCGCGCAAGCTGAGGCCGGTCATCTCGAAAAATTCTGCGATCGAGCAGGTGGCGTGCGTCAACACCACGACGCGTCTTTCGCGTGGACGGCGTGGTCTGGCTTCACTAGCGATCGGGAAGGCCGCTTTTCGCATCCGTTATTGCCCCGGACGCTTCCCGCGAAGTTGGCGACAAGGATCCGACCAGCATGATCTCGCGCAACCGGCGCGCCAGCGCCTCTTTGCGGTACGGTTTGGTGAGAACCATCGCGCCGGCGTGAAGCCGGCCCTGCTGGACCAGCGTCTCCAGCGCATAGCCGGAAGTGAGAAGCACGGGCAGGCCGGGCCGCAGCTGCTTGGCAAGATCGGCAAGCTCCCAGCCGTTGATGCCGCCAGGCATCACGACGTCGGTAAACAGAATGTCGACGTGAGTATCGGTCCTCAGCCGCCGCAGCGCGTCGTTGCCATCGACCGCGACGACGACGGAATAGCCAAGATTCTCAAGTCTCATCACCACTGAGGATCGAACGAACGGATCGTCTTCGACCACCAGGACCGTCTCGGTCCCCATCGGCAGCGCGCCGTCATCCTTTTTGGCTTTCTCGGCCAGGGATCGCTGCGGTCCGGTATTGGCCTGCGGCAAATACATCCGCACCGTCGTTCCAAGTCCGGGTTCACTGTAGATCGAGATGTGGCCGTTCGACTGTTTGATGAAGCCGTAGACCATGCTCAGCCCGAGACCGCTGCCTTTGCCGACCTCCTTGGTGGTGTAGAACGGCTCGAACACCCGCTGGATCACCTCGTTCGGCATGCCCGTGCCGTTGTCGGCGACGGCGACCAGCACATATTCACCGGGCGCGACATCCGCATGCAGGCTGCGATAGTGATCGTCGAGCGATGCATTGCTTGCGGTCAATGTAAGCGTCCCGCCGGCAGCCATCGCGTCCTGCGCATTCAGGGCCAGATTGAGAACGGCCGATTCAAGCTGGGCGGAATCGGCGAAGGCGGGCACCAAGTCTGGATCGAAATCGGTCTTGATGTCGATATCTTCGCGCAGGGTTCGACGGAGCAAGCTGTGCAGCGAGCCGAGCAGATCCTTGCAGTTGATCATGACCGGCCGCAGCACCTGTTGACGGCTGAACGCCAATAGCCGCTGGGTCAGTTCCGCACCGCGTTCGCCTGCCTTGCCGATGTCGTCGGCAAGTTGCTTCAGGCTCGTCATCGATCCGAGCTGCTCGCCGAGATATTCCGCATTGCCCACGATCACGGTGAGAAGATTGTTGAAATCGTGCGCGATCCCCCCGGAGAGCTGGCCCACCATTTCCATCTTCTGCGCCTGCACCAGCTGTTCTTCGGTTCGTTTGCGCGCACTGAGGTCGTGTATGATTCCGACATAGACGACTTCGCCATCCTGTTTGGCTTCCCCGACCGACAGGTTCATCGGAAATGTCGATCCGTCCTTGCGGCGGCCGACAACCTCCCGCCCGATGCCGATAATCTTGCGCACGCCGGTCTTTTGGTAATTGTTCAGATAGGTGTCATGCGCTTCGCTGTAATTCTGCGGCATCAGCAGCTTGACGTTTTGCCCCAGAACTTCGTCGATCCCATAGCCGAACAGCGTCTGGCAGGCCGGATTGAAGGTCTGGATTGTTCCGAGCCGGTCGATCAGGATCACGCCGTCGACGATGGTTTCGATCAGGGCGTTGATGCGGTCTCCCGACTCGCGAATCACCTGCTCGGCGCGGCGGCGTTCGGTGATATCGCTTGTCACCTTGGCATAGCCGATCAGTTGCCCGTCATCGCTTTTCAGCGGCTCTATGATGACGTTGGCCCAGAACTGGCTTCCGTCCTTGCGCCGCCGCCAGGCGTTCGCCTCGAACCGTCCGTCGCGCCGGGCGATTGCGAGGTTGCGCTCGGGCTCGCCGCGCCGGATTTCCTCCTCGGTATAGAATGTTCGAAAGTGACGGCCGACGATTTCGCTGGCGGCATATTGCTTGATGCGTTGCGCACCGCTGTTCCAGCTGGTGACATAGCCGTCCAGATCCAGCATATAGATGGCGTAGTCGCTGACCCCCTCGACCAGCAGACGGTAGTTGCGCTCGCTGTCGCGGACCGCTTGCGCAGCGCCCGTGCGCTTCGCGAGGTCGCGGACGGTGGCGATTGCGATGAGCTCGCCTTCATGCTCGATCCGCCCGACCGACAATTCCATCCGAAATGTGGAACCGTCCTTGCGCCGTCCGATCGACGCAGAGATGAAGCTGTCGAGGCTGCGATCGGGGCCGGCCTGGTCACGCTCGGGGAGCAGTACCGTGACGTTTTGACCGATCATCTCGGCGGCGGCATAGCCGAACAGGCTTTCGCAGGCCGGATTGAACAGCCGCACGCATTCGGCTGCATCGATCAGGAGGAGGCCATCGGCCGAATTTTCGACCGCGGCACGGAGCAACCCGAAATCCGCGTTTTCAGGAAGCTGCGATTCTGACTTGCCGGGCGATGGCTGCACCAAATCCGCCTCCAATTGAGGGTTGATCGCTCGCCAGAATCGGCGCGGACATCCTCACGGCATCAAAGCCGCATCGACCGCGGGATGGTGCGCGGAAAGTCCAGCCCTTCCCCTGCGCCCGGCGGCGGGCCGCAGCCGCCGTCGATGGTCCGTGAGTCGCTGACATCAGGCTGCGCGCCGACTTCCGTTCCGTCTGCCCTGCACCATGAATAGGCGGTCCCACTCGCGAGAATGCCGGGGTGGCAAGGCGGTGGGTTGCGGGCGGAACCTGGCCTGTTCCGGAGAAAGCATGACGCCGTCACGGGTGCCGCAGGGCCTTACCAAAAAATCGCAAAAACAACCCCATGCAAAGTAAGAGGCCTCGACTTGCAAACCCGCTCTGGCGCCGCTCAACCGGTCACGCCAACCGCGGCCGTCAATACATTTTGTCCACGTCGGCTAGAATCGGTAATTCAGCCCGGCCCGCACCAGATTGTCGGTGACATGCTGATTGATGGTGTCGGTCACGGTAATGCCGTTCGTGATCGAGATCGCGTCCGTGGTCCGGCCGAGGTCGATGTAGAGATATTCGAGCTTGGCCGACCAGCGGCCACCGAGGTCCTTCTCGACGCCGACGCCGACCGTCCAGCCACCGAGCGTATGCGTAAAGTTGGCCGGCACGGTATTCGGGTTGAGGCTGAGTGAATCCGCTTCCGCAACATTGCCCCACGCGCCGCCGCCGGTGACGTACCAGAGCCAGGTGTCATGGCTGTAGCCGAGCCGGGCGCGCAAGGTCGCCAGCCACTTCAGCGTCGGCGCGATGGTCAGACCGCCCTTGTTGAGATTGGTGGCCGGCGTGCCTCCCGAGATCGAGATCGAATCGGTCTGATGTGTCCAATCCCAATCGCCTTCAAGGCCGGTGACCCAATCGCCGCTCTGCCAGTTGTAGCCGGCCTGCAGCCCGGCGGCAGGACCTGCCGGGGCGAGCGAAAACGACTGTGCCGTGAAGGCTCCGCTGAAACCCGGGAACGAGAACGGAAAAACCTCGTTTCCGGTCTCATGCCCGATCCCATAACCCGCATTGCCGCCGACATAGAACCCGGTCCAGCCTGTGCCGACGGAGGCCTTCGCATAGAGCGGTGCCGCCGGGGCGGATGAGCCGCCAAAACGGTAGTTCAGGCCGGCCCGCACGAGATTGTCGCGCACGCCTGCGCGTACGATCTCGACGTTGGTAAAATTCGACGCGATAAACGTATCCGTCGTGGAGCCGAGATCGACATAGAGATATTCGAGCCTGGCGGTCCAATTGCCAGCCAGCGCCGTCTCGACGCCGGCGCCGAGCGACCAGCCACCGAGCGAGTGCGAGAAGCTGGCGGGAAAGCTCAGTGGGCCGTTCAACCCGGCGTCGTTCGACGTCACGCCGCCCCAGGCGCCGCCACCCGTGACGTACCAGAGAAAGCCGCCGTCGGCGTAACCCAAACGGCCGCGCAGCGTCGCGAGCCAGTCGATCCGTTGCGAGATCGTGACCCCTGTATTCAGAGGCCCGACATTGGCGCTGCAGGTCTGGACGCAGATCGAATCCCTCGCGCCAGTCCATTGCCCATCGCCCTCGAGACCGAGGACCCAGTGACCCGTTTGCCAATTGGCGCCGAACTGGCCGCCGCCGACGGCCCCGGCCGGCGCCTGCGTCATGGTCTCGCTCGCAGCCGGCGTGCCGTTCGGAAACAGATAGGTGTCGGTGCCGCCGTCGCGCGCGACGCCGTAGCCGATGTTTCCGCCGATATAAAATCCCGTCCAGTCATATGCTGGCGATATAGCCGCGGCCGGCGCCTTGACCGGCATGTCGGCTGCGAGCGCCCCCACCGCAACAATCATTTGGGTAACCAGGCCGACAACGGCGACGCTTAGCCTGTGCGCCTTCATGTTTCGTATCCCCCGACCGGTAAGCCCCACAACGAAAGACTTGCCGGTGACCCGGCAAGCATTCGGAAACATGAACCGGGCGCGGGTTTCGGTCTTGGATCATAGTGAAATCAATTTGTCGGCAGCGAAGTGAGCCCGCTTTTTCGCATCGATGGCGGTAGTTTGGCCACTATGCAGGGAGAGAAAAAATATGCGGGGAGGGAAATAAATGCGTTCCCGGCGAATTGGCCGTTTCGGCACAGGCAATATAATATTCCTTCGCCTGTCGAACGTGAGCCCTCGTCCAGCGACATACCATCATGGACGCCGACAAGACCGATCGGATCGCTTTCAACACCGATGCCCTGCCGGAGCGGGATCGCTTTCCGGCGTTCTCCGAAGAGTACGCCCGCCGCTATACGGGGCTCGATTTCGTCAGGCGGGACAAGTCAGAATTTCGCGGCACGATCGAATTGCAGCGCGCTGACACGGTCAACGTCGGTTACGTGTCGCTAACTCCCATCAACTCTTTGCGCACACCTAAACTCGTCCGCGATGGCGATGATTCCCTGTTGGTGTTGCTGTTCGAAAGCGGCGCTGCGAATCACACGCAGCGCAAAATCAATCAGAAGCTCGAAGCGGGCGATGCCGTCATTTGCGATTGTGGTTATTCCGGCGAGGTCAATATCATTGACCAATCCCGCTATTGGAACTTGAAGGTCCCACGCCACAGGATCACCGCGCTGTTTCCACGCACCGGACGATTTGCCGGCGCAAGGCTGGACAAGGATCCGGTGGCGCGGCGCTTGTTGTTTGGTTACCTCGGCGGCACACGGAAAGTCGAAATGAACGGCGACGGACCCGCAACCCGGCTTTACGGCGAGCAAATCATCGACCTTGTCGCGCTGGCGTTCGGGGCCGATCGAGAGACGCGTGAATTCGCCGAACAGCGAAGCGTGAGCGCGGCACGACGGGCCGCCATTCTTCATGACATCGCTGCTCATCTGCGCGACCCGCGTTTGGGCGCAGCCAGTATCGCGAGACGGCACGGGATCACACCGCGCTACGTTCACCTGCTACTGGAGCCATCCGGTCAGACCTTCACGCAGCATGTTCTTCAGATGCGCCTTGAAAGGGCGGCGCTGCTCCTGGGTGACGACGATCATCAAGATCGAAGGATCGCCGATATTGCCCTCGAAGTGGGCTTCACCGACCTTTCCCATTTCAACCGTGCTTTCCGGCGACATTTCGGAGATACGCCCTCCGGCATAAGAGCAGCTGGCGCAAAGCGCCGTAGTTCGCGTTGAGCCATTTTGCGTCCGGCTCCGACTGAACAAACGAGATTACCGAATGGCGGCGGGGCGCACCCACGGGGCCAAAAATTCGGCGGCCTGATCGCTTGGACTGCCGCTTCTGCCCCGTTCGGCAATCGAGCCGGTGATGCGTCAAAACCACGACGCGCTTTTCGCGTCGGCGGCGTGACCTGGGGAGAATCGGTTCTCTCCCTGATCTGAAGGACGCCGACCTAAGCTGTTGCGCGATCCAGCCGCGCAGCAGAACGGCTGCGCGCCAGTCTGAGCTCCTGGTCAATTCGCTGTTGAACCCGGTGGGCGGCAAGGCCCATGAGCTTTGCTGCGGTCTTGCCGGTCTTGACGGTTTCGCCGACCTGGAATTGCCATTCCCACAGGCCCGGCTCGACTTGCGTAAGGCTGAATTCAATGCCTCGCCGATTCATGACCGGCGCGGTAGGGACGAGCCGGGAACGGGGTCTTTGACGCATGCAGGCGCGCCTTTCTGAAACAGGCGGGAGCGCAAACTCTCTCCGTCACCGGTAGATGCCACAGTCGGAGCGGTGATTGCGCAATGTTGCCATGTCCGATACCGGACATAAAGCGAAATGTTCCCGCTGGGGAACACCACTGCCGAATTACTGCGAAAACTGGTGCCGCAAACAGGATTCGAACCTGTGACCCCGTCATTACGAATGATGGGAAAGGGCGTAGACGCCGCCGACAAGCGACGACAATTCTCGACATCACTTTCGTGTAAATTCAAGTAGAATCAATCATTTTTGTCCAGCTTTGCCTCTATGTCCGGACATTCTGCGACAGCCCTAGACACGGCTGAAACCTTACCCTAAAACCCTCGGGGTAAGGCGGTGCTCAAATGATCCAGATGCCGGAAGCATGACCAAGCCCAAACCGCTGACGGACGTTGCGATCCGGAATTTGAAACCCGGTGCGAGCCGGCGCGAAGTACCCGATCCGGGCGGTCCAGGTTTATACGTCATAGTCCAACCATCGGGCGTGAAGAGCTTCGCGGTCCGCTACACTCTAAAGGAGGGCAAGAGCGGGAAGCTCACGCTCGGCCGGTGGGTGCCTCCTGAGAACCGGAAGGAAGGGAAGGCGTCGACAGAGCCAAAGGTCGGCGACGCCATGTCGCTGGGCCACGCGCGCAAGCTCGCTGCCGACGCAAGGATCAAGGTTCGTGAAGGCCGCGACCCGGCGGGCGAGAGGCGCGAGGCCAAAGAAGAGCGGCGCGCGTTGGTGGCCAACACCTTTCGATCTGTCGCCGAGGAGTACTTCCGGCGCAAGTGTGGGATGAAGGTAGACGCGAAGGGCAACGTCACCTTCGACTCTGCCAAGATGCGGAGCAGTGTCAGTTGGCACGCGACGCTGGGTCGCCTTGTCCATCCGAAACTCGGCGACCTCCCAGTTTCGGACATCAAGCGCAAAAAGCACATCACCTCGTTGCTTGACAAGATCGAGGACGAGAGTGGGCCAGTTATGGCCGACCGCGTTTTAGCGATCCTTCGCGCGATCATGAACTGGCATGCGACGAAGGACGAGGACTATGTGTCACCGATCGTCCGCGGCATGGCACGGACCAAGCCCAAGGACCGAGCGCGCAGGCGGGTGCTTACCGAGGACGAAATCCGCGACGTGTGGACCGGGCTCGACAGCGCCGACGTGCCGGCGTGCTATCCGGCATACGTCAAGTCGCTGCTGCTGACCGCCACGCGCCGTAACGAGGCCGCCGATATGAACTCACTGGAGATCGAGGGCGACCTTTGGACGATTCCCGGGTCTCGCTACAAGACCAAGCTGGACCACGTGGTGCCGCTGACGGAGCAAGCGAAGGCGCTGATCGGCGGCAAGGCCGACGGCTTGGAGAACACCTCCTGGTTCATTTTCTCGACCACTGGCGGCGCCCGGCCTTTTTCAGGCTTCTCGAAGGCAAAGAAAGAGCTTGATGCCGAGATCGCCAAGATCCGGAATCGAGAGGGGCGGCCCCCGATGCCACGCTGGACGCTGCACGACCTACGGCGCACGGCGCGTACGTTGCTGAGCAAGGCTAAAGTGCAAGCAGATCATGCCGAGCGGGTATTGGGGCATGTAATCGGCGGGGTACGCGAAACCTACGACCGTTACGAATATCTCGACGAGAAGCGGGAGGCGCTCGGGAAGTTGGCGGCAGCAGTGGAGGTGATCCTGAAGCCTCCAACCGACAATGTCGTGCGGTTTCCTCGGACCGCGGGCGAGAAAGACTGATGGGTCTTAACAGTCTGCTTCGAAAGGACGAAGACAACGGTCGGAACACCGGCAAGTTGGCCGGCAGTTTCATCCGCGTCATGATCGAGGAGAGCGCGGAGCTCGCGATCGTCGTGCGCGAAACGTGCGTGGGCGCCATAAAAGTATCGGACCGTATGGCCGAGCTTAAACGGCTCTGTACATGACGAGACGCACGGAGCAAAAGCGCTTATACCCCAGCTTGGCACCCCCAGAGGTTCGCGAGAGCTTAAATGAATTTGTCCAGTACTTGAGACGGGCGGCAGAAGAAAACGCCGACCATCCGGACGCCAGCACCACAAACAGAAATGCTTTGAAACAAGTCGTTAGATTACTCGAATCAGTGAAAGATTTGATACGGCTAATTGACGATTACGAATTCCTTTCGCTTTGGATGAACGAGGTTTATCCGTACGTGCGTCGCGAGCACCGCTCCAGGCTGAAAGATCTAGGGGCCCTTGATACGGGAGGGTTCTTGCATCTCTCGTCCGTCTTGTATGCCTCCTTCAATCTTGGAGGTTACTCGTACGAAAACCCCATCCTCAAGAATATAATGAAAAAGCTGCACAAGGCTCGGACAGCGCCGGCGAGAGAAGCGCTGAAGCAAAGACGACCTGGATCGGCACAGATCAATGAACTGATTATCCAGGGCCTAAATCGGGGTTTACGCCCAAAGCAGATCGAGCAGGCTTTGGCTGACGAAAAAATTGCTCTCTCGCCACAAACAACTCGCAAGCGGATTGAGCGGTTGAAGAAGTCCGCTAAAGCTGAGACGCGCCGCCAAGAGTGAAATAGCTTGCTGATTCCGCTCGATGTCGCCCACCATTCCGGAATGATCTCGCCCACCGTTCCGATTTGATGTCGCCCGCCATTCCGAGATGATCTCGCCCACCATTCCGGGATGATGTCGCCCGGGGTGACGCGGCCTCTTCTGGCTCCGCTACGGTCCCGCCTTTCGGCTTTGCGAAGGGGGACCTGGATGCCGACGGAGAGGC